>Ga0111151_1195_pt1 | contig 9119 bp, 7 predicted proteins | sample DeeMarSeWOR28_12_FD_80257 | JGI IMG/M metagenome (GOLD analysis project Ga0111151, IMG submission 80257) | Gammaproteobacteria bacterium SG8_15 | reverse complement strand
CCCAGTTGTGGAACATAATGACCAAATTGATGACCGGCGTATAACATCGCAATTGGCTCAGCGCCTGGTAGCGCCTGTTTACCGGAAAAAACTGCCGCCAGTTCGGTGCTGCGTGTGGGGTCCTGATACAGGGCAGGATCCAGTTCCAGTAGCGCTGCGGCACCGGCATTAAAATGAATCAATGTCGCGTTTGAATCAAAAGGCGTTGGCTCTACCCGTGAGAAGAATGCTTCGCCTAAATTTGCAAAGGAGTTACTAAGTGGTAGCGTGGATAAAGTGTGCTTCATTGTCTGGATATGCGATTACTGCTTGGGAACTTCAAGGTGCTTTATAACACGATGGAGAGCATTTTTAGACGCGTAAGTTGTGAGGAAATCAGCTCGGCGAACAGGTGTGAAGCGTCGTTAGCCTGATTCTATCTGACAGAGTTGCACCTGCCCCGTGTTGTAAAACGCTCGATACCTGTCATGTTACCGTCCGTCTATAACATATCAAACTCCTGATTAAACTTGTTGGTTCAGCCGACGCAGTTGTTTGCTGCCATGCCGTGTTACTTGCGATGCCCATCGAAGGTTAAGGCTGACTAAAGCCGTGGGCGGCTTGAATTAACAATAAAAATTTTAGGGTTATGAAGTAAAATTGTACATATTTGTACAATTATTTTGAAATATCATACTTGGTGTATAAGAATTTTCGTAGATGAAGGCCGGTGGCTGCCGCGTAACGCTTCTTTCAGTTTATGGGGGTAAATTCTGGAAAAGTCATATAATAATTAATAATATCAATAATATATAAGGAATGCGCTGGGACGTGGCTGTTCATACAAAGGCAATATCGTTCACAATTCGTGGTATCAGGGAAAAGTTTCTAAAATTTTTTGCACTTTTTCCTTGATTAGATGTATAAGTATTGTATAGTTAATAGTAACTGAACATGAACTGAATATGATGCTTAAACACTATCAACGAACACGAATGAACTAGGAGAAATCAACATGAACACTATGGCTACCAATGTATCTCGATCTGAATCTTTTCGCCGCTATGCTCTTGGCTTCGGTATTCTGGCATTCTTTTTTGCGAATCCGGCCATGCCGGCCTGGGTCACCCTGGTCGCCTTATATCCTTTGGCAACTGCTATGGTGCAATGGGATCCGGCGAATGCCTTATTCGAAAAATTGCTCAACAAAGGTGCCAGCCAAATTGGTCACGCCGCGCTGGGTAATGCGCATAAGGTTTAAATGAGAATTGTTGAAAGGCGCCTGGCTGGCAAGGTGCAACCAGGCGCACGATCTACTAATCAAACTAAACTGAAGCAACAGGAAAGGGGAGAAATGGATATGAAAACCATTATGGATAAAAATGTATCACGTGCTGAATCGTTCCGTCGTTATGCGATAGGTTTGTTAGTTATGGGAGTATTCCTGGCAAATCCAGGATTACCCGCATGGATGCCGCTGCTGGCTTTATACCCGCTAGCTACAGCGTTGAACCAGTGGGATCCGTTAAATGCTGTATTCGATGCAGTGATTCGCGCCATTAACCTGCATCGTATCAAACGCGCTGTGACATTGCTGCAAACGCGTAATATGCAGGCAATCAAGATTAAAGCCTGAGATGCGTCATGAGCATCAGTACTGGATAATAAGCCGTTAGGGTGTAGTGTAATATGTAGCGGCATTGATTCTTGTGGCGCAGATGGTCATAGTAATCAGGTAATTCCGCCGTACTTATCATATGTTTTAAGAACGAGAGCCAATCGCAGGGAAGATAATTAAATTCTCCAGGTTGGCTCGCTTGTTTTTGACGCCGTTCAGATGCCGAAAATCCCGATTCCCCCATTTGTGGAAAATCAAAACATCTATACGTGCGGCATTTCCTTGTTGTGTTTTTCAGATTGGATCACTGATTTGAGTCAATAAAAGCACCGATAATGTTTCCCTTGTCACAGCAAAACTGATTTATTAAATAAGATAAGTAGAGATTTGACTGGCCGAGCATAGTACCGGGCCAGAGCTTGCCAATTCTGATTATATAGTTGTTTTTACAAGTACAATACTGGCGATGAAATCAGAACCAGGCGCCAAAGACACGCTGATTTCATTTGCATAAACCTAACGGTGTTCCCATATGGAACATAAGATTCTTCTCGAAGTTATCATCCTGTTGGCGGGTTCCGTTCTCGCCGTAGCATTGTTCAAACGTCTACGTTTACCGCCAATCTTATCCTATTTCATTGTTGGTATCGCTGTGGGTCCGAACGCGCTAGGCTGGATACCGTCTACAGAAGATATTAAGTTCCTGGCCGAGTTCGGCATCGTATTTTTGATGTTTACCATTGGCCTGGAATTTTCCATCCCCAAACTCAAATTGTTAAAAGGAATTGTATTCGGGCTGGGATTCAGTCAGGTAACAGTTACTACAGTGATATTTGGTTTCATCGGCTATGCGTTGGGTTTGTCCGCCGCCAGCGCATTTGTGGTGGGTTCTTTGCTTGCGATGTCTTCCACTGCTGTTGTCACCAAACAACTCATCGAGGAGCTGGAACTCAACTCACGCCATGGGCATACCGCAGTAGGAGTATTGTTATTTCAGGATCTGGCCGTGATTCCACTGCTGGTGGTAATTCCTATCATCGCCGCCGAGAGTTCAGATGCCATCTGGATTCCAATATCAATTTCATTAGCTAAAGCGGCAATAGTATTCGCCATTATGCTGGTAATCGGACGCTGGGTGATTGGCCCCCTGCTGCATGAAGTCGCTAAAGCAAGATCCGCAGAACTGTTTACGCTTACGGTGTTACTGTTATCGCTGGCGGCGGCCATGATAACCAATACCCTGGGGCTGTCACTTGCCCTGGGTGGTTTCCTGGCAGGAATAGCTTTGGGTGAAACAACTTATCGTCACCAGGTAGAGGATGATATTCGGCCGTTTCAGGATGTATTGCTGGGCCTTTTCTTCGTTACTATCGGTATGCTTATCGATGTCAGTACATTAGCGAAAATCTGGCCATGGGTGTTGTTGCTGACTTTGTGCATCATGTTGCTGAAAGCAATGATTATATTTTTACTGGCGTTGCTGTTCCGATCCCATGCGGTGGTTGCCACCCGCAGTGCCATCGTGCTGGCTCAATGTGGCGAGTTCGGCTTTGTGCTGTTGTCTCTGGCTATCGACAAGCAGCTACTTTATATAGAAACCAACCAGATTGTATTGAGTTCCATATTGCTCAGCATGCTGCTGGCACCTTTATTAATCCGTCATAACGAGAAAATTGCCAAGAAACTCCACGCTGTGGGTCATGCAAGTTATCGCGATCAGATCATCAAGGATATTGCCGATGAAGCACAACATCTCGATTGTCATATTGTTTTCTGCGGATACGGCAGGGTCGGACAAAATCTGGCGCGCATGCTGGAAAACGAGGGATACCAATATATTGCTCTGGATCTTGATCCCCTTCGCGTTCGTGAGGCGTTAGAGGCGGGAGATAATGTTTATTATGGTGACTGTAGCCGGCAACAGATTCTTAAAGCTGCCGGTATTGCTAAGGCGCGCTTGCTGGTCGTGACATTTGATTCTCCGGCAAGTACCTTTAAGATCCTTGAGCAGGTGGAGAAGCTAAGGCCCGATATTCCTGTACTAGTGCGGTCACGAGATGAGACACATCTGGAAGATTTTCTTGAATCAGGTGCCACCGAGGTAGTTCCGGAGACCACCGAAGCCAGTTTGATGCTGGGAGCGCATATGCTGTTTTTACTGGATACGCCACTGTCGAAAATTTTCAAGATTACACAGGATATACGTTCAGACCGCTACCAGTTACTGCGCGGATTCTTTCGTGGTATGGAACCATCTCCTCTGGATGGTAATGAAGAGCAGCGCGAGCAATTATTGACGATACGATTGTTCAAGGATGCCTTTGCAGTAGGTAAGACGCTTGCCGAGTTAAATCTGAACGATCTGGAGGTAAAAGTCACCGCACTGCGCCGTGGTGGAATTAAAGGATCCAGGCCAATTCCGAATACCGTGTTAATTGAGGAGGATATCATTGTATTACTCGGCAACCCGAAAAACCTGGAGCGTGCTAAAAAACGTCTACATGTGGGATAGGCTGTTCACTTATCTTCTTTAATCAGATCTTTAGGTCTGTCGATATCGCGCAGAACAACTTCGTCGTTTGTTTCAAATGTATAGAGCTGGTTTGAGTATTTGTCTATCAGCAACCTTGCGCCAACATCACCCGTTAATGTTAAGAGCTCACCGAGCAGTTGACAGGAGAACCCCACTGGGTGTCCACGTTGGTTTTTGTATTCAGGTGCAGCGATGAGCTTGCCATGCAGTATCGCATCGGCAACCTGTTTGATGATCGCTGCGGGAATGTAGGGCATGTCGGCCAACGCCAGTACCCAGCCCTTTGTATTGGGGAATAGTTGATTGGCGGATTCGATACCACAGCGAATGCTGCTGCTCATGCCGAAATTAGTATGCGGATTTTCAATGAGTTTAATGCCGGTTTCACTTAATAGAGATTTCAATTGCTGATCATCTTCGCGCACCACAGCAACACTGTTTGGCAAAACTTCCAGTAAATTGCACGCAGACTGCACTGCCATCGGTGTTTGGTATTCAGGTAATTGTTGCAGGAGTTTATTGCTACCAAACCGGGCGCTTTTTCCGGCCGCCAACAGGATGCCGGCAATATCTTTATACATTGGTTTTTTGCGCGCCGGTTGCTGCAATGCTATTTCTTGCTGCGGTAATCTCTGCCATGATGGAAACGGCAATTTCCGGTGGGGTATGACTGCCAATGGCCAGACCTACCGGTGCGTGGAGTTTTTGTAATTGTTCCTGGTTTACGCCAAGTTGCAGGAGGCGCTCCCGGCGTTGATCATTACTACGTTTGGAACCCAGAGCTCCAACATAAAAAAGATCATCGGTTAATGCCTCCATTAGTGCCATATCATCCAGCTTTGGGTCGTGTGCCAGCGTAATCAGGATGGTTCGGTTATGATTCAGAATCTGCTTAACGGCATCATCGGGCATCATATGTGTAAAATTTACACCTTCCATATTCCAGCCAGCGCGGTATTCTTCGCGTGGATCGCACACTGTGACATTGTAATCCAGCATTAATGCAATGCTGGCAACGTAGCGGGTGAGTTGGCCGGCGCGGCCAAAGACTTTTATCATGTCATCACTGGTATAACGAAAATCGTTGACCTCTGATACGTTATGCAAGCTCACTTCCCCGGTATTCATGCAGACGCGGCGCGCTACCAGTTGACCACTTGTGATTCTTGATAATAGAGTTTTCAGAGGTTCGGCGCTTTCCAGTTGTTCTACTACCAGTTCGAGCCGGCCACCACAGGGTAAACCAAAACGCAGGGCATCCTGGCGGTCAACGCCGTAGTCAATCAGGTTGGGGTAATGTTCTGTTAGTTCCCCGTTTACGTAGCGCTTCACCAGGTCTTCTTCAATGCATCCGCCAGAAACCGAGCCGGTATGAATCCCATCGTCGCGCATCAACATCATGGATCCCGCCGGGCGAGGAGAGGAGCCCCAGGTTTTGGCCACGGTGACCAGTGCCACCTGATGATTTAATTCAAGCCAGTCGATGGCGGTCTGTAGAACTTCACGATCAGTACTGTAAATAGCCAAGGTTGTTAGCTTCCTCTACTGCACTCTTTTATTAAATGTAAAACCTTAAAATAAATCGTAACGAATTATTGATAAAAAGAGGAGGGGTAGGCTCAATCTTTTCGGGTCAGCCTTTAAAAACCGGCAATTAAAAAGTGGTTATAAATTACTCGTTATGCAGGCAGGGAGGGTGGATTAGACAGGCTATATACCTTCACAGTAGGATACATAAGCCCCGGGATCGTAATAGAAGTCGTGTGCCTAATTGACCTCATGATTCTCGCTTGCAGTAATTTTTGATAGCTCCTGATAAGCGGCTTTATACATCAATTCCTGCAGGTCCCTGGGGTTGTATTTAAGTGTTGCCGTATAGACAGGGATTTCTTTCCTGTCCGTTCCCTGTTCAATCATGGTGTGATGCGCCCAGACGTGAAATTCCGAATCCTTATCCGGACCGTAATATTCCAGGCGGTTGCCATAGTTTTCGATATAGGGACCGCTGGGTGGTTCTAGAATTGTCGGCGGCGACTGCTTGGGATCATAGCTGAATTTAAAGTATAAAGGCACCGGATTGACACCCGGAGTCTCTAGCGCGTCAATTTTAAAAGCATGCTCTTTAGCGACACGATAGGGTTTGTATAGCAGGTCTTTGTCTTCCAGATTATTTTCCCTTTGTAAATATTCAATGAGTCCGATCCAGGCGAATGCTACAGAGGATCCCAAGTATATTAAAACAAAAGATAAAATAATCCATTCAATATTTTTAATTTCGATGGCGGGCGTCAGGGCGAGCACCATCTCATAGCCTCTTTCAGAGTCAAATTTAATATACGGTGTAGCGTCTTCGACCGTTTTTATCTTGTTGTCGTCTATGTCCTCATATGAAATCGTTACCAGCGCATCATTGCTGCCATATTGTCTGAATAAATAGAATTGTTCGTTGTCATTAATATGGGCGGAACTGTTTATTAACTCCTTAAGCCGGCTATATAGTGTTGTTTTTATATCGGCATTGTTACTGGTAGGGTTATCTTCAGTAGGGCTCTTGAGGGAATATGAAAATTCTGCAGCAGCATATTTTACGGATTTATCCAGGATATAGTAATAGAAGACCATGGATGCTACAGATATTGCAACCATCATTAGTGGTGCGTAGTAGCGAAATCTGCGGCGTTTAGACATGGTTGTTTTGGATATGGCGCGACTGTGAAGAGGGAAGACGCGATGGCTAATGCTGCGCCGCACACTGAATAACACCCCTAGCGCGAGCAGACAGACTAGACTGGTGAAAAAAGTCAGCATCTCTTTTTGCGCTGCATACATAGGTAAAAGGTCTTCATAGCGGGTAAGCATTGGCGCCAGGGCCACAACAATTGCCAAAATTATGCCGAAGTACCTGAAGAATTCAAGAAAAGGCAGGTAGCCAGACTTTTCATTTTTTTGTTCAGTCATGATAGATCTTCCCGTCTATAGAATATAAGCTATTTATAAACTGATTCATGTTTACTTGATTTAATGGCTATTAATCGTCTCCGGTAATAACGCTCCAGTTATCCAGGTGGTTCAGCACTTTTTTATGGTAAAAGGACTTCTCTTTTAACCCTGAATACGAAGCGGGGAAATATACCAGGACGAGGTTAACTTTATTTGTGTCTTCATCAATGCTGTCAATCGCTACACCATAGCGTTCTTCTTCGGATAAATAGGTGTTATCCACCAGCGGAAAATCAAAACTGCTTACCCAGAAGTTGGCGCACATGTTGTGGATGTCGTCGTTCTCTTTTTCTTTACATGTTACGTCTTCATTTGGTTTGGTGGCCTGTACTTCAACGTAGACCTGGCTCCATTGGGTATATGCGTGTTTAACATTGATGCGAAATATTCTCTGGTATTCTCTGTCGTTGGCTTGCATGGTCAACATAACAACATCAGAATATCCTTTGATACCTTCGCAGCCTTCAGGGATGGTTTCAGGTGCTTCTGGGGGTCTAGATTTGTTGTTACATACATTGTTTGTATCAATAGCTATAATTGCGTAATTACCCTCGTTAGCGAGGTTTTCAATCTGTTTGTCGGATATCCTGTAAGCGATATCGCGTAAATTATTTATTTTCTTGCGCGTTTCTTTATAGAGTTTTGCCAGTTCATGCTGATGCTTTGAGTCTGTAGCTTTATTTTCAGTATTTGTGATGAATGGTTTTAATGACCGTCTGACATGTAATATTTTAAATAATATTTCACGGAAAATAGGTTTTATATCTATTGATTCATGGAAATTACGTGTCAACAACTCAAGCCGTAGCAAGTCATTGTTAATTCTTTTTAAAAGAAGGTTGGAGAAAATTCGTACCTTCTCACGGTCTTTTTTGTCCCTGGCTATTTCCAGGTTTGTTTCAAGGTCATAGATATATTCTTCTCCGTGAGGTGTCTTAGTTTCTGAACTGTCTTTCACCGATTTGGCAAGAAACGAATCGAATATCTGCTTGAACATATCCGAACGCAACTTGTTTTCCGCCTGTTCCCGTTGATTCATCAACTCGGAATACAGGCGCATATTAATTTCGTTGGTTTGTCGTTCTTCGAGTGCTGCGGAACCAAAATAACCGAGCGCGGCGATCGCCAGGCCCGTAAAAAAACCCCCAATGGGGTGAAGCATGATTTCCAGCTTGTCCCACTTGTCTTTTACGGTGTAGTTCTGTTTCAGGTCTTTGTTGGTATCTGTCTCTTCGGCCATGGTGATTTCTTATTTTTTCTCAGTGGTTTTGGTATCGGTTGGGTTGCCATGATCGTGGCCGTTTAACGCGATACTATTTTGCGTAGCAAGTTAAGCGCTACTCCTGCAATACAGGCAGAACCAGATTAAAATAGATGATTATTTAATCAAGGTTGGCAAGAAAGTATGGATCTCTCCCGTTTTTTGTTTTTATCGAGTTTATTTATAGTTGGAAAACAAGTGCATAGCAACATGAATTTTCATTCGCCTAGAAATCGTTCAATGTCGTACTGAGCTAGTCCTTAGCAAATCCGCACGTGTGGAACAAACCGGACCATCCATTAAAGTCTGTCTGTAAGGGGTAACGCTGAATCCATTAGCTATCTCGCTGCAAAATCTGCTGCGGGTAAACTTGCTCTACCAGTACAGGCATCGCTGGAGCGCATCCGCGGATTGCGAATCAGCCATTGCAAAGGCGCTCATAAATTTTGCTGTCAGCATCATTTTGATATGTATCAAGAAGTTTTTTAATAAACGGTGTCAAATAATTAAGCTATATCAAAATCGTCTACCGAGTTTGACGTATGATGTTTTCGCTGCCTTGTTGAACTATCAGTAATGACGCTGAACCTCGGAACGCCAGAAACGTAATGAAACCGAACATAAATAATCAAATTCAGCTGCGCAATATCGGTATTGTCGCCCATGTCGATGCCGGGAAAACCACGGTAACTGAACGTATCCTTTTTTATACTGGCGAAATACACAAG
>Ga0111151_1199_pt1 | contig 9158 bp, 5 predicted proteins | sample DeeMarSeWOR28_12_FD_80257 | JGI IMG/M metagenome (GOLD analysis project Ga0111151, IMG submission 80257) | Gammaproteobacteria bacterium SG8_15 | reverse complement strand
GATGCGTTTGGCGAGCTACTGGCGCAAACTGCTCCTGATTTGATACTTGCTTCAGACTTTACTGCACTGGAATACTATCGCAGCAAAGTGACCATGGATGATGATATTGTTTATGCCACATATGGACAACATTACTGAAAAACGTTACACCATTAATTTCGATGGTGATGTACTGGGTTCAGTATTGATAGGTCTTTCAACCAACAACCTCAATAACCAGCTCACCCTCAGCAATCGCCGTATCAGCAATACCATTGAGCAAATTACCGAAACCGGCGCAAAATCACTGAGTCGTTTTAGCATTATTCTGGTCGCCGTTATTATTGCCGCAATGGCATTTATTTCGGTGGGCATGTTTCTGCTGTTTCACTATATAGTTGCCAAACGCCTCAAGGCAACCTACAAGGCCAGATGAAATTGGCCAGCTAAGAAAATCCTTCAACAGTTACATTGGTGAATTACGGGATACTATTCAAATGCTGGCTTCTGACGTCACGACCTTATCCAGCGTAGCGTCCGAATTACACAGCTCCAGTAATGAACAAAATGAACACGCCAATATCCAGTTAAAAGAAAGTATCTACGTTTCCGATGCCATGAATGAAATGACGGCCTCGGCCCGTGAGGTGGCAAACATAACCAGCAATGCCGCCAACACGGCGCAAAACGCTGACGAAGCGGCCAACAACGGCAAACAGGTTGTATCACAGACGGTGGAATCTATTAACACCCTGGCGGAGGAAGTTGAAAATACGGCAGGCGTAATCTCAACCTTACAGGCGAATTCAGAAAACATTGGCTCAGTACTGGATGTGATTCGCAGCGTGGCGGATCAAACCAACTTGCTAGCATTAAATGCGGCAATCGAAGCTGCGCGGGCTGGTGAACAGGGTCGTGGATTCGCCGTTGTGGCTGATGAAGTACGCACATTAGCGAGTCGCACTCAGGAATCCACCGAAGAAATCCAGCAAATCATCATGCAGCTACAAAGTGATTCCGCACATGCAGTTAAGGCCATGGAGAAAGGCCGTACCCAGGCGCATTCCAGCGTCGAGCAAGCTGCCAGGGCCGGCGATTCCCTGGAAGAAATCACCATGGCAGTTAGCACCATTCGCGACATGAACTCACAAATCGCCAGCGCAGCTGAAGAACAGACGGCACGTTCAGAGGAAGTGAAACGCAACGTGGAAAAAATAAATGAAGTGACTGAGTTATCCAGCAAAATTGCCGAGCGGACTTCCCGCGTCAGCGAACATCTCACGCAAATCGTGAATCGACTGGAAACGCTGATTGGTAAATTTAAGATTTCAGCCTGAGTTAATAATGAAGGGTAGTTGGCTGGTTACGGTTTAGTGACTACTAAACTGCAGCCAGTTCAACGGCGGCATCAACGTCGACCGCAACAAGACGCGACACACCGGGTTCATGCATGGTGACACCATTCAGTTGATTGGCCATTTCCATGGTGATCTTGTTGTGGGTAATCACTATAAACTGCACCTTCTCGGACATTTCTTTCACCATCTGGCAGAAACGCCCTACATTGGCATCATCCAGTGGCGCATCCACCTCATCCAGCATACAAAACGGCGCGGGATTCAACTGGAATATGGAAAATACCAGGGCCACCGCGGTCAATGCTTTTTCACCACCCGACAACAGGTGAATGGTGCTGTTGCGTTTACCCGGCGGACGGGCCATTACCGAGACACCGGTATCCAGCAAGTCTTCTCCCGTCAACTCGAGGTAAGCATGGCCTCCACCAAACAGGCGCGGGAAATTAGCTTTCAGGCCTGAGTTGACCTTGTCATAGGTTTCCCTGAATCGGGTGCGTGTTTCCTTATCAATTTTGCGAATGGCGTTTTCCAGGGTTTCCAGAGCTTCCACCAGGTCTTCGTGCTGCTTGTCGAGATATTCCTTACGTTCGGCTTGCTGTTTGTATTCCTCGATGGCTGCGAGATTGATAGGGCCAAGACGGGAAATGCGGTTTTCGATTGTCTCGACCTTTTCCGCCCATTCTTTCTCGGACGCTTCCTCTGGCATCTGCTCCAGAAGTAGTGGTAACTGAAATCCGGTTTCCTGCAGTGTTTCTTCTTGAGTCTGACGTCGCACCTTGATTTCCTGCCACGACATCCTGAGTTGATCCATTTCACTGCGAATAGCTTCGCCGCTCTGCTCCACCGAATGGCGCTGGGTAGAGTTTTCCCGCATAGCATGATCCAGTTCTTCAACCTGGTGACGCGCTTCCGATAAGCGCGACTCAACTTCTACACGTTGGTTAAGAAACTGTTCCAGTTCCTCCGCCATGATTTTCATTGGCTCTTCGCCATCAGCCAACGCCTGATCCAGTTCCTCTTTGCGTTGCTGCAATTGGGCGAGCTGGCTATCCATGCGCTCGCGATTTTGATTAATAGCAGCAATTTCAGTGCGCGCCGCTTCCACTTTCAACGCGATCTCGTGCGCGCTATCGCGGTCATTACGTGCTGTGGTACGCACATCATCCAGAGATGCTTGTAACTGGTCACGTTGCTGCTGCAGGGCTTCCCGGCGATCCGACAAGGCTTCCATTTCACGAATCGCCTGATCCAGGCGGCCACGTGATTGCATGGTTTCCTGTTCTGAGCGAGCAATCTGCTGCTGATGTTCCTCGATTTCCGTTTCAATGGCGCGTTCTCGCTCGCGCATTTGTTCCACACGCGCCTGTTTGCCGGTGATGCGGGCTTCCAGTTCCGCGTGCTGGCGATTAACTTTCTGGAATTCGCCTTGCGTCTGATCACGCTGAGTCTCTTTTTCTTTTAGCCTGTCGCGTGCAACCCCGATATTCTGTTCCAGTGTTGCGATGTCGGCAGACAGGATTTCTGTCGCTTCACTCAGCTGCTGAATGTCTTTTTCGCGCTGCAAGACACTGGATTCTTCGTTGACCTCGCGCGAAAAACGCAACCAGCCGGAACCCAACCAGAACCCGTCGCGTGTCACTACAGACTCTGAAGGCGTAAGACGAGAGCGCAATGCAAGTGCCGCACTCAGATCTTCTGCACAATAAACACCGCCCAATAAGGTGTCGAGATTCAGCGATGTTGTTACTTTGGAAAGCAGGCGCTCTGCTTTGTCATGCGCTTCACCACTGGTAGTAGCGGACGCATCAAATAAGGTAACAGAGCCTTGTTTCAAACTGGATAGTGCATTGGCCACGGCATCCACGTGGTCGACACAAACCGCTTCCAGATAATTACCTAATACACATTCCAGAGCGGCTTCCCACCCTGACTCGACGGAAATATTTTCCGCCAGGCGTTTTGCGTCAGAAAGCCCCTGTTCTTCCAGCCAATCTGTGGCACCGGATTGTTGCTTGCCCAACGCCGCCTGCTGCAAAGCCTCCAGCGAGGCGAAACGCCCCCTGGCCGTCTGCAATTCACTGCGCTTACTGTTAAGATCGCTGTCATATTGCTGTATGGATTCGCGTAAACCAGCGATTTCTATCTGTTGTTGCTCGATACTTTGCTGGTAACCGTCACATTGTTGCTTAAGACTTTTTTCCTCCTCGACAAGCCCATCAATTTCAGTTTGCAGATTTATGTACTGCAAGCCCTGCTTTTCGCTCGTTAGCTTTTCCAGTTGCTGACTGTGCTGAAGAACGCGTTCATCGAGATGGTTCAGGCGAGTGCGTTCGACCTCCGCGGTCTGCGCAGGGATCGCCGCGTTCTCATTAAAGGTTTCCCAGTCTTTTTGCCATTGACGCATGGCATCTTCGGCCTGCGCCAGCCGTTCAGATGACTGCGCTTCAACTTCCCGCGCATTGGCCAGCAGCGGCTCGTTCTGCTCGAGAAACTCACTGAGCTGCACTTTCTTACGTTGATCGGCATCGAGATGCGCCTGGGATTCAATGAGGGAGCGTTCGGTTTTCTTTAAATCATCCTGTTGTTGCTGACGCCGTTCCTTGGCGTACTGAATGGATTGTTCCACGCGCGCGATATCGGCGCCCACACTATAATACTGCGCCTGTACTTCATTAAAATGCTCGGTGGCCTCTACATGCTGGTCGCGCATTTTTTCCAGCTCGGATTCCAGGTGGCGCAAATCCGCCATGGCCGCTTCATAGCGGGTTTCCTGCTCTTTGATAAGCGCGTCTTTTTGTTGAACTTGTTCACTAAGCTGCTGCCAACGCAAGGCGGTCAGTTGCGCTTTTAACAGGCGTTCCTCTTCTTTAAGGACCTTATATTTTTCCGCGGTCTTGGACTGGCGATTGAGTTTATCCAGCTGTTTGCCGAGCTCCTCGCGCAAATCCGTCAGTCGATCAAGATTCTCGCGGGTATGACGTATGCGGTTTTCGGTTTCCCGACGCCGTTCCTTGTACTTAGATATGCCGGCAGCCTCTTCGAGGAAGACACGCAGGTCTTCCGGCTTGGCCTCGATGAGCCGGGAGATCATGCCCTGCTCGATAATGGAGTAACTGCGGGGTCCCAGGCCGGTGCCCAGGAAAATATCGGTAATATCCCGGCGCCGGCAGCGGGTACCATTCTGAAAATACTGGGATTGACCGTCACGGGTAACAATTCGCTTGATGGAAATTTCGCTGTACTGCGCATATTGCCCGCCCAGGCTGCCATCGCTGTTATCGAACACCAGTTCGATGGATGCCTGCCCCACTGGTTTGCGGGCGCTGGAGCCGTTAAAAATGACGTCCGCCATGGAATCACCACGCAGGTTTTTCGCGGACGTTTCCCCCATCACCCAGCGCACCGCATCGATCACATTAGACTTGCCGCAGCCATTCGGACCGACAATACCAATGAGGTTGGAAGGTAATGGGATGGAGGTGGGATCGACGAATGACTTGAATCCCGCCAGTTTAATTTTACTCAGACGCATGGAGCGCAAAGATACAAGATGGGGGGGGCTGGACACAAGCTGAAAGGGACAAATTTCAGGAATTTTACCTCAAATCCGCCAAAATCCACGCCACAGTCCTTGCAAGGCGCTATGTGGTTCTTGTATCTTGCTTTGAATGTCTACTAAGCCCAGCAAAAGTTTGGAAATTTTTGATAATCCGGTCCCGGAACGGGACTACACTATCCGCATTGACGTACCGGAATTTACCTGTTTATGTCCCAAGACCGGCCAGCCCGATTTTGCCACGTTTAAGATCGAATATGTGCCGGATAATCATTGCGTTGAGCTGAAATCACTGAAACTGTACATGTGGTCTTATCGCGATGAAGGTGCTTTTCACGAGGCGGTCACCAATAAAATCCTGAATGACCTGGTAGAGGCATGTCAACCGCGCTTTATGCGAGTTAACGGAATTTTTAATGTCCGGGGTGGTATCTATACCACCGTCGTCGTAGAACATCGTAAGCCGGGCTGGCAAGCACCTGAATATGTAACCCTACCCTGACGCTAACGAATCCGGAATCAGCAGTGGCAATTTATATCGGTATTGATTTGGGAACATCCGGCGTAAAGCGAACCATATCGAACAGGACCCAGAGGTATGGTGGCAAGCTACCCAACGGGTACTGAAGGATATTTCAAACCAGGTCAATCCCGCAGAAGTAAAAGCCATTGCTGTAGATGGGACCTCAAGCACCCTGCTGTTATGCGACAAGCAAGGCAAACCATTGCAACACGCCATCATGTATAGCGATGCGAGGGCGACGGAACAGGCGACGCGCATCAAACAATACGCGTTAAAGCGATCCGCGGCTCAGGGGCCAACTTCAACACTGGCCAAATTACTCTGGTATCAGGATCGACAGATTGCGCAACGCGCGACTTACGCCCTGCATCAAACGGATTGGGTCAGTGCCCAGCTGTGTGGGCGTTTCGGGGTCAGTGACATCAATAACAGTCTGAAGCTGGGCTATGATCCCGTCACGCAGGAATGGCCGGAATGGCTGGATAAAGTTAAAACTCCCCGGCGACTACTACCGCGCGTGGTAAAACCAGGATCCATCATGGGCACGATCCGCTTTGAACTGACGGAGCGCTTTAACTTTCCCATCACCACCCAGATTATCGCCGGCACCACAGATAGCACCGCGTCTTTTATGGCGACGGGCGCCAGTCATCCCGGGGAAGCAGTCACCGCGCTGGGTTCCACCCTGGTACTGAAAGTGTTAGCTGAAGAGCCGGTATTCGATCCTAAATACGGTGTCTACAGCCAGCCCATCAATGACCAGTGGCTGGTGGGTGGTGCATCCAACACCGGTGGCGCGGTATTGCTGAAATACTTTACCCTGGAACAACTGGATGACATGACCCCGCGATTAAAACCCGCGGTGAGTACCGACCTGGATTATTACCCTTTGTTTTCCCAGGGCGAACGCTTTCCCATCAATGACCCGAACCGCAAATCAAAAACACTACCACGGCCACAGGATGACGTGGAATTTTTTCAGGGGTTACTGGAAGGCATTGCGTCCATTGAACAGCAGGGTTACGAAAGGCTGGCAGAACTCGGCGCGCCGTTTCCCAGCAAGATTTATACAACAGGGGGCGGCGCAGGAAACGAAGCCTGGACAACCATTCGTGAACTCGTGCTCGGTGTTCCCATTTCGGTTTCCGCGCATACCGAAGCCGCCTATGGTGCTGCCTTGCTGGCTCGCAAAGGTTCTATCAATATCACCGCCAAATATTTACTCAAGGGTTTGCGATTGATCGCGTCACCGGGATTGCGCCGCTTTGTCGTCATCCCGGTTTTGATTAACACGCTACTGTTTATCAGCGTCATCTGGTTTGGCTTCGAGCAAATTGGTATTGCGATCGACTGGTTAATGACAAAGCTGCCGGAATGGTTACAGTGGCTGAGCTGGCTGTTCTATCTGGTATTTGGTTTATTAAGTCTGTTGTTCGTATTTTTTACTTTTTCCCTGGTGGCCAATATCATTGCCGCGCCTTTTAATGACCTGTTGTGTACTGCAGTTATAAAAAAAATAAAAGGCGGTAAATTGCCGGACAATATCAACGAACCTGGCTTTATTCAGCAAATCGTGCCGTCTATTCTCAATGAAATTAAAAAATTTGCTTATTTTGTTGGCTGGTCAATCCCGTTCCTGATTCTGCTGGTAATCCCTGGCATTAATATCATTGGCTCAGTGTTGTGGTTTTTGTTCAGCGCCTGGATGTTGAATATGGAATACATGGACTACCCCATGAGTCAGAACAATCTGGATTTCACCCGGCAAAAAACCTTATTTAAACAGCGGAAAATTATTTCTTACAGTTTTGGCGGTGTGGTCAGTATCGCCACCATGATTCCGGTGGCCAATTTTCTGGTGATGCCCGCAGCAGTTGCCGGAGCAACGGCATTGTGGATTGAGCAATATGAAAAGTGAAAAAAGAAGCCGGCAAAGAGTCCTTTGCCGGCATCAACAAGGTTGGGTTAGAAAGTTAGAAAAAGTATTTAATGAAAGGCAGCACTACCAGCATCGACAATTCGTAGGCCACCAGAATGGCATACAGTAACAAACTACTATAGAGAATCTGATAACCACTGATACGGTTAAGAATACGGAAATTCTTGTGCATGACCAGGAACATAATGCCAAACGCGGTCAGGCCAAACTTCACATAAAAGAACTGGTGAAAGTCTTTCTGGATAAAATAATCCATCACCGGATTCAACTCATAACTGCCGTAGAACTCCAGCAACGCCTTCTCCATCGACCGTACGACGTGGCGTAACGCGACGACGATGGATCAGCGAGCCAACCAGCGTACGCCACGAGTGGGTACGACGATCCACTGCAATCACGCGCAAACATTCCATATCCGGGCTTTGTTTTAAAATGTCGGTAGAATTAGTCATACTGCTTATCTTCAAAATATTTAACAAAATTTGATAGTTACTTTTAGATCACTACGTCAATTCTTCAGTCTGTACAAATATTAATCATTTTATCTTAATCAAAGATTAAATCTGTGACTGAAATTGCAGAAGTTTCATCTTACCAAAGATCAAAAATTAGCCAAACAAAATCAGTCGCGGATCTGTAAACAGAACTCACCGATACTCTAACTAGCTAAATTTTATGGATATTATTCTCAGGCGCGAACCAGGAACTGGCGAATTTTTTCCACACCCCGCTCCAGATTTTCAATGGCCGTTGTGTAGGCAAATCGAACATAACGATGGCAGTCATGGCTACCAAAATCTTTCCCGGGGGTAATCGCTACACCTGCTTCCTGCAATAGTGTATGAGAAAAGTCAAAACTGTCATTGGTGAACCGGGAGCAATCAGCATACAAATAAAAGGCTCCTTCCGGTTCCACCAGCAATTGGAAGCCCAGTTCCTTGATCGCCGTGATCAGAAAATCCCGCCGTTGCTGAAACTGCTGCCGTTGTGCTTCGAGAATAGCAATGGATTCGTCGTCAAACGCCGCCACGGCAGCATATTGCGCCAGGGTTGATGGCGCCAGGAAGATGTTTTGCGCCAGCTTGTCCACTTCCCGCTGGTAACCGGGAGGCACAACCAACCAACCCAGACGCCAGCCGGTCATGCAAAAATATTTGGAGAAACTGTTGATAACAAAGGCATGGTCGCACCGCCCGGCGATGGTCGAACTCTCCCGTCCATACACCAATCCCTGATAGATTTCGTCCATCAGCAGATAACAGGAATTATTTTTCGCGTATTTCATCCATTGCGTGATTTCTTCGGGATTTAACAGGGTACCGGTAGGATTGGAAGGCGTAGCCAGCATCGCGGCCACCGGCACCTCTGGTAATAATTCTGCGGTCAATTGATAGCGGGTGCTGGCATCCACGGGTATACCCACCGGCTCCCCATCAAACAGACGGACAAAATGGCGGTTGCAGGGATAACCCGGATCGCTCACGGCCACTTTGTCGCCCGGATTAATCAATACTCCCAGGGCCAGCAACAGGGCACCGGATGCGCCAGGTGTAATTATAATCTGCTCGGGATTTACCTTGGCATTAAATCGGATCTCGTAATACTCTGCGATCCGTTCCCTGAGTATCGATAAACCCACCGCCGGCGTATAGTGTGTTTTTCCTTCCTGCAACGCAGCTTGCGCAGCACGCATCACCGGCTCCGGTGTGGTAAAGTCCGGTTCGCCAATTTCCATGTGCACGATCTGCTGACCCTGCGCTTCCATTGACCTGGCCGTAGCCAATAAGTCCATTACATGGAATG
>Ga0111151_1138_pt1 | contig 9190 bp, 8 predicted proteins | sample DeeMarSeWOR28_12_FD_80257 | JGI IMG/M metagenome (GOLD analysis project Ga0111151, IMG submission 80257) | Gammaproteobacteria bacterium SG8_15 | reverse complement strand
TCATTGGTATACACACCGCAGACGTACAGGCTGTCGATATCCATGTTACGCAGGATGTATTCCGCGTTAGTCGCATTAAATACACCGCTGGCAGTTTTATTAATAATAAGTTCGTCACCCTTTGGGGCTACTTCCGGTAAAAACTCCGCGTCTTTGGAACCGGGAGCCGCGTGCAAACCCAAACGCTTGTGACCTACACTGCGATCGCGGCCGTCCTTTGTAAGAGACTGAATACGGGTGTGAATAACTTCCAGTTTTAAATCGCGAAATGCATCCTGCAGGCGACGGACATTGGGCAACACCACATGATCCAGACGCTTGAAATAGTATTCCTGCGCTTCCACTGGCACACCGGATTTTTCCACGTCAGCAAATACACCATGGCCCGGCGCAGCATCTAGAAACTGGATATCAATTACCATTAACGCAACATGGTGTTGCTTTAGCGCCCTCTTTATGAGTGGCGTTTCAACAATACTCTCGCGATAAGCATCGCGTAACGGATCAATATGCAGATAATCCTCGTTAAGCCCTTTTAAATCCGTTTTAAGAATATCTTTATTTTTATCCACTCAACTCCCCCGCGATACGTAGCATTGTATTTAATAAAACATTGGCACCTTTCTCGATATGCTCGATGTCCGTCCATTCCGCGGCGGAATGACTACGGCCTTCCTTACTGGGCACAAATACCATTGCCGCACGCGTAATAGCGGCAATGATTTGTGTGTCATGCGCCGCACCGCTGGCCATTTGTAACGCCGGAATTTTTAATTCTTCCGCCACTTCTTTTAATTCTTTCACCAGGCCCATATCGCACTTAACCGGTGCAATTTCACTTAACACTGCAAATTCAAACATGATGTCACGCCGCCGTGCGATGGCGGATAAAGCGCGTCGAAACGCACCTTTGAGTTCGTCCAGTACCCGCTGTTCCGTGTCACGCACCTCCAGTGAAAATTCCACCATTCCCGGCACGACGTTAGCAGCACCCGGCTTCAGTTCCACGCGACCTATGGTGGCCACACTGCGTTCACTGCCGTTCTCATCCAGCACGCGCTGTATTTGCGTGGCGAATTCCGCCAGGGCCTGCAATGCATCATTGCGCATATGCATGGGTGTGGTACCAGCATGATTAGGTATACCACTTAAGGTAACGTCCCATTTAAATAAACCGGCGATAGCATCCACCACGCCCACGCTGAACCCCATCTGATCCAGAATCGGTCCCTGTTCAATATGTAATTCAAGAAAAGTATGAATAGAATCCGGGTTACGACGTGCATACAATGCCTGCATGGCATCATAACCCTGTTGCTGCATGGCATCGATGAGCGATATGCCATGCAAATCGATGGCCTGGTGAATTTTTTCCGGCGTTAACGACCCGGCAATGGCCTGTGAACCCAGCATGCCACCGAAGCGTCCTTCTTCATCACTGAAAGCAACGACTTCTAATGGAAAACGCAATGGAACGGACTCTTCCTTAAACCGTCGCAGACATTCCAGTCCAACGAGCACACCCAGCGCACCATCCAGATGACCAGCACCGGGTACCGTATCAAGATGAGAGCCGGTCATCACGGACGGGCGCTTACCGTCCCAACCCAGGCGACCACAAATATTTGCTGCACCATCTTCATGGACCTCAATACCAGCATCCATTAAGCGCTGCTTGAACCATTGGCGGCCCGCTATGTCACCATCCGAAAATGCCATGCGATAAATACCACCTTCACTATCGCGGCCGACGGCAGCCAGACTTTCAATATCATTTTTAAGACGTTCTATATTTACGGTAATAGACATAGGCAGGTTGATCGGTTAGTTAGTTATTAGAAGCCTGGCGATTACCAACGATGATCGCCGCCAATGTGGCAACAAACACAATGGCGCCAATGACAAAAAACAGGAGTGCACGCGTCAATGAGTGATGCTGAACTTGCACATGCACAACCTCACTCCAGCCGTCTTCACGACTTTGCGTGTTCAATTCGCGGACTCGATAGTAATAATCTTGAGATTCTTCCAGAATAAAATCTTTAACCTCGTTAGCATTCCATTCGAGACGATAGTATCCCGCAGTCGCCACATCAGTATCAGATTCGAGTTGCGGTGCCGCACTCCAGGCGGGTGCACTAATGACTAATGTGCATACAAATGATAAAAATCGACAGAGGTGATTTATCATGGGAATTAGGCGCGGGATACTATTAACTTATTGGAAATAGTTTTGCACAATAGTATTCATAGGATAACAAAAGATGAGAATTGTTCAACTTGATGGCTAAAACAACAACAGGGAAATACCCGCACGATCACATTAATAGACGACAACCTGGCTTGCCGAATTAGCCAATAAAGATAAATACATCAGTACAGCGTTGGGTTATTTAAGTGAAGTGTTTACAGCTCTACATCTAGAAGGATCACTATATAGAAAAGTCACTTATCTTATAGAGGTTACTCTCAATACAGCAACGCACCTCTTTTTGGGTCGCTCTCATGTGCTTAATTAGGTGTCATAGTTGTGTTGCACAGTTATTACGACATTACCAGTTTTTTGACCTGTTTCGACGTATTCATAAGCCTTGACTATTTGTTCCAGCGGATATTCCCTGTCTATCACTGATTTAAATTTTCCGTGCTCTATGAGTTTTTTTACTAACAACAATGTTTGTCTGACTGCAGACGGAAATGGCGACATGGTTTTTTTGTAACCAAGCATTGATTTTATAATCGGCGTTATCAGTGGCAGGAAAATATTCTGCGCCATATAGCCCAGGTCAGACGAAATATATACTCCACCGTGCTTCAGCAGGCGTTTGCACTTAAAAAAAGAACTTTTACCGACGGTATCAAAAATAAAATCATATCTTTGCTCATCCTTGGTAAAATCTTCTTTCGTATAATCGATAACTTTATTGGCTCCCAAAGATTTAACTAACTCAACATTCTTCGCACTGCACACTGCAGTAACGTTAACTCCGAAATAGTTCAGCAGTTGAACTGCCGCCGAGCCAATTGCTCCGGCTGCGCCGTTAACGAGAACATCCTGGCCTTGATTGATATCCACTTTATTGATGAAATTATACGCGTAATGTGCGCCTTCAAAACTGGCCGCTGCCTGCTGATAGGAAATATTATCCGGCATTGTTACGACATTATCGGCTTTTATAGCGAGATACTGAGCATGGGACCCTGCCCCTTGCTCATCAAATCCAAAAACTTTATCTCCGACATGTAAAGTCGAAATACTTTTACTAGTCGCTGCTATTTCACCAGCAAATTCAGTTCCGGGGATTTGTTTTCTCGGCCTCAACAGGCCGGTCCAGATTCTTGCAAAAAATGGTTTTGCCCTGATGGTTGCACAGTCAGTTCGATTGACAGTGGTCGCAAACACTTTTATCAGTACTTCGTTATCTTTGGGAGCTGGTTTTTCCACCTCTTTGATCTGAAGCACATCTGGCGAGCCATAATGTGTATAAACAACCGCTTTCATGCACCTTTCCCAGATCACTCAGCTTGCAGCGCTGTGCGCGACTGTGATTACGACTTTCCCCCTTGCCCGTCCATCTCCGTAGTAGCGGAAAGCATCAACCGTCTCGCTGAGTGGATATATTTTATCGACAACAGGGTGCACTTTGCCGGATTCAATGAGTTCGATTAAATAATCCAGACCTTTGTTTGGTTTATACAACAGTAGACTCATCTTCTTTTTACTCGTCAAAGAAATCAATGGCCCCAGCAACATAAGCTGGTTTACAACGCTCGACGCACCTCCAACTAAAATGTAAACCCCCGCAGGGCATAATGCGTGTTTGCAGTCTAATACAGGATGAGTTGCCTTGACGTCAAGAATCAGGTCATATTGCTGACCGTTTTTAGTGAAGTCCTCTTTTGTATAATCAATCACATGGTCTACGCCAAGCGAACGCACCAACTCCATTTTCGCGGTGCTACACACACCGGTAACTTCAGCGCCACACGATTTTGCGATCTGTACGGCGATAGTACCGACTCCGCCTGAAGCGCCGTTAATCAGAACTTTTTTTGCTTGATGTACTGGTTGTTGCTGGAGCTTTCCTTTGCGAAGCCCCTGGACAGCGAGTAACCCCGCCTGAGGCAGAGAAGCCGACTGCTCATACGTCAGGCTAGCTGGCTTTGGAACTAATGCCTTTTCGTGTGCACAGGTGTACTCGGCAAATCCACCCCAGCCACTTCTGCACAGATCCCCGAAGACCTCATCACCGGACCGAAATCGCCTGACATTGTTGCCCACCGCTTCAATCCGTCCTGCGACATCCGCACCCAGTATCTGCAACCTGGGTTTAAACAGACCATAGGCCAGTCGATTAGCGAACGGAACACCGTGCAGGATGGCCCAGTCCCATTCATTAATAGATACCGCATGGACCTTGATCAGTACTTCATTGTCTTTGGGAACAGGTTTTTCTACTTCTTTTAGTTGCAAAAAATCGGGAGAACCATATTGTTGAAATACAATTGCTTTCATACGTCTCCTCAAACTTGACAGTTCTAACTGCGGCTTTGACTGCAGGGTCCAGAAAAACTAGTTTTAACTGTTAACTTGACGTTTTGAAGAACAGGTTTGAACTGTAAACCTGCGAGTTCGAATATCCACTGACACCTGAAAAATATCGTTCTACACAGTACTAGATCCGCGATTACAGTCATACGCAGGAAAAGTCAGCTTTACTGTATGGTAAATTTAATTGCCTTATGAAGAAATGTCACGAGCAGTTATCACGATAATTTAGTTTAAGCACTACATGGTTTGGTTATTTATCGTGTTTTGCCAGGACCCATATTAAACGGGCAGTTTTGGCTTATGCTTATAATAGAAACACAACTGGTCAGTAAATCACTAGCATTTAATGCCCGGCACGCTAATAATTGTTGCGGATTTCCTCATTAACGAGCTGTAGTAGTTGCTCAGAACCAAAGCGGACCAGAGGTTTGCCGTTCACGAAAAACCCAGGGGTTTTGTTAACCTGGAGTTGTCGGGCATCCGACAAATCTTGTTGTACGCGTTTCGCGATTGTCGAACTAATCATATCTTCCCTGGCTTTGGAAAGGTCCAGCCCACTACCCCGCAACAGGCTCCATAATTTCTCGGGTTGTGGATTGTGGTGCGAAGCCCACTCGGACTGCGTCTGGTAGATAACTTCCAGTGTCTCCCAGAACTTGTTCTGTAATCGCGCCGCCTCGAGCAGCTTGGCCACATAATCTGACCCCTTATGTAAAGGCAGGTAGCGCAAGACTAACTTGATGCGTCCGGGATTGGCGGCCATGATTTGTTTAACAAAAGGGTGAAAGGCTTTACAGGTTTCACAGGCAGGATCAAAAAATTCCACAATCGTCACTTTTGCGCCGGCATCGCCCGTTGTGGGTGAGTAATCACGTATAAGTAATGATGCATTTTTATTGGCGGTCTCAGTGAGCTCGTCAGTTTTCTTTTCATTATAAACAAGCACGGCAATTGCGAAGACAATTAGAATAAGTGCACCGATGATGGGAACCTGCATTTGTTTATTCATTCTTTAATCCTATCTTGGTTAGGGCCATTCTGTTTGGTTCTATTTCGAAACATAACAAGCATTACGATTATGGCAGTATATGAAATGATTGACATCATGGGGATAGTGATAAAACCGAATAATTCCAGATCAATCTCCGCGCAAGAGGCTTCCTGGTCACACGGCTGCAGACTTTCAGGGATATAACCGGAATAAACCAGATAGTGGTAAAAAGCAAAAGCCAGCCCTATGACAGCAAGTGGTAGCGCGTAACGTACCACGCGCCTGTCCAGCGGGTACATTCCCACCAGCAGAATCACCACCAGTGGATACATGAATATTCGTTGCCACCAGCATAGAACGCAGGGTTTCAGGCCCATAACTTCACTAAAGAATAAACTGCCCAATGTCGCAACAGTAGCCAGTATCCAGCACGCGAAAATAAGGTTCCAGCCTGCTTGATCATTCCCGGTTGACTGCTTTACAGATGCTTCATTCATAAGGATTCGCTTCACCTAATTCCGCATTCATTATTCAGCGGCTCAATAACTTTCGATAAGTATATCAAGTTCAGCAAACACTGACATTGGCTTATTGTAAACCCAGGATAGTGACCGCAAAAAATATGCGTCTATTATTGGACGCTTGCAGATCGACGAAAGTGGTCCATGTATACAATAATACCGGACAATATCAATGCACTTACCAACAAACCAAATGCTACAAGCATATTGTTAAGCCAGTCCGGAACAAATACCAGCACCAATCCTAACAACAACATCATCATGCCAGACAACAATTTCAATTGCCTGCCCTGCTCTTCCTGTAGTTTTTTCACCCCGAATGTCATGGAGAAAACGACAACAATAATTAACAGCGGTATAACATAGATAATATTGTACAGCGCCAGATACAGGTAGTAAGTAACTGTCGGTAACTCTTCCATGGTCAATATACGCGTGAACACCATGGGGAAACCTGCGGTACACAGAAATTCATACAGATTGGCGAATGCAGCCAGACCCATGGTTGCCATAATCATCGCAGGCAGGCTTCCTGCTGTAACGAGCTTGCGGGTACGCTGATATAGCGTGGGCCTGGCGCTTTCCGGTATCGACAGTGAAACCCCCTGCTTGAACAAGAAATAATCTTTGATGTTTATCATTGCAATGACTACTGCAAGCAAACCTGCGGCGATGGTAATGGTGTTGATTGTCCCCATCATTAAAAACACATTGAGCCAGGCGGCCATAAATAGAAAGTACATTAAGCCGGAAAACAGCACAAACACACCCCCCACGATAAACATACGCTTGCGACTTTTGGCATGCACCAGCAAGCTTAATAGGAATAACAATACAAAGAAGGCGCAGGGATTAAAGGCATCAAGGCCGGCAAGAATAATGGTGTACGCCGGCAGAGAATAATCATTCAATGACAGTGTACCCAGCAGCGGGATGGTGATAACCGGGTTATCCAGAACATCAGCTGTTTCCGGTCGGGGCTGCGTACTATTACTCTTTAACCACTCATAACATCTAACAAGTTCCTGCTCCAGGAACTTGCCCATGTTTTCCGGATTATCATAACCCACCGTCATATTGCCACACCACAAAAACGCCGGTACCGAGCGGGCTTCCTGCCCCAGCTTCGCAGCCATCGCAATGTATTGCTCAATATGATCTGGATATTCTGTCAGCTCCCGGGAATAAACCGTTAACCAGGCGTGCTTTTTATCCAGCTGCTCAATGAAAGGCACTGCGTCGCGACAATGCGGGCATTTTTTCGACCAGAAAAAATATAAATTAACGCTGATGCGATTCTGATCGGTCTGGGAGTACCACTCCTGATCCAAACTTTGTGTGGCATTTGCCGGTATGACAAAACCCATCAATACACTATGGGCAAGCAGCAATAAAACTCGGGGAATAAGCATGATACTAGACTGTGATAAGTAATAACAAATTAACTCGCCACTAAAACTCATTATTATATTGCATGGCAATGAGCCGGGATACCGGATCGGTGGATTTCACGATTTGTTGCGTGAGGGTAACAAATATATTCAATGCCGCCATCGCATCACCATAAGCCGTATGCCGTTCGGAAATTTCCACACCAGTTGCCTGTGCCACATCCTCAAGACAATAGTGACCCATCTTGCCTGTCAGCTCCAGGTATAACAGCATGGTATCCACCCATGGATTCTGTATAGAGCAGCCCATCAGTTTCTGCAGTCGTTTGTTAAGAAACCGGATATCAAAGTTAACATGATGACCAACCAGTACTCCATCATCAATAAAGGCCATAATCTCGGGTAGTTTATCGCTAAGCTTTGGCGCATCGGCGACATCTTCATCACGAAGACCATGAATTTTTGTTGACACTTCCGGGATGGGACGTTCTGGATTAATTAATGTTTTAAATGACCGACCGGTGTTTTCCAGACCGTTAAGCTCAAGTAAGGCAACGGAAATAATTTCATCCTGGGAATATGCCTGAAAGCCGGTCGTTTCAGTATCAATGATGACAAACCGTGTTTCTTCAATTGTTTGTTTAATAATTTTTCGGGGATTAAGCGTCGTGCAATGTTGATAGATCGCATGCAGCGAAGGATTCTCCAGGGAAACCTTGCAGAATTCCGGTTGCTTTGAACGACCAAACCATTTCATGACATTACTCTGTGCTTGCGGCGCCTGTTAATCATTATAGTAGCTGTTTTATAGTCGTTATCGTTACGGATGCTAGTATGGCGACAGGCCAAACTGACCCTGCAACTGATCCTGCAAGCGCTTGATGGCGCGCATGGCGGCCCGCAACGCCGAACGCTCCGGCGCGGCAAGGCTTTCCGGATTGATATACTTATTGGGTTCTTTGCCGGCATCGCGTTGTGCAATCTGGTGTTCCAGCAATACATTGAGCAACTCTTCATACGCTACCAGCGACGACTCCACCAGTTCCTTGCTCAACACGCCTTGCCGAACCAGCCCCTGTAAACGATCCACCGTATTGGAACTGGCTATACCATACTCGCCTTCGCCCGTAGTTAACAGGCGATTAAAAAAACCCAGCGGTGGGCTGCCTTCGGCATCGTCTTCCACCATGAACCCCAGCAACTTGTTACTACGCCGGATTTGTTCCAGCAAATAACTACGCAATTGGTGTGTCAGCTGATCGTCACCATAAAGGGTCTCGAAATCAAACACGATGTTGGACCAACGTGCGCCTTTTTCGTTAGGGTGTTGAGCCAAATGCCCGATCTGCGCTTTCCATTGCGACAGCGTTTTGCGAAACAAGGGATTATTCGTCATGATCTGTCCCGGACATAAAATGTAACCCACGCGATCCAGGTTTTGATTCAGCCGTTTGGCAAATTCTTCAAACCACTGCTGTTCCTCACCGGATAGTGGCCCCGCATCGTCGGCGATAATTAACCCATTATCCTGGTCAGGATTGAGCAACATCTCCCGCCTGCCGCCTGAGCCCATGATGAGCAAGGCGTAACTGCGCGGCGCTACTCCGTATTGTTCGGCTTCCATTTCTTCCAGCGTTAACTGGACGCAGCGTTTTTGAATGGCGAGATGGATATCCGAAAGAAGACGCACCGCATGGCTCGCCAGACGATTGGTATCCCAGATTTCCCGCGCCGC
>Ga0111151_1140_pt1 | contig 9313 bp, 11 predicted proteins | sample DeeMarSeWOR28_12_FD_80257 | JGI IMG/M metagenome (GOLD analysis project Ga0111151, IMG submission 80257) | Gammaproteobacteria bacterium SG8_15 | reverse complement strand
CAGCTCGCCGTTACTCAGGCTTTGATTCAATACTTCAATATCTGCCGCCGTTTGCAGCATGGCGCGGGCACGCTGGATGCTGATGTCAAAACTATCCGCAGCGACTGCCAGTTCTTCCCGGTTCTGCGACAAAATATCCATCATGGTGGTATTGGCGCCCACCAGGGTGTGGCGGGAAAATTCGTTGCGCGCCGTAAGAAACATGGGGCGATTTGCGATTTTAACAGCATCAGTTTTGGGCATATGGCAATCCTGGCAACTCCTGGCAGTTGGCCCGGATGCAAACGCACTGTTCTCCCATTCCGAGTAGACCATCTGCTCAGGAAACTCGGATTCGGGTGTGGTGCTAACCACTGCACCAGCGCTGTCAACAAAAGGAGTTTTCAGATTGTGGCAGGTTGAACACAATTCCGAACTCGATATGTGCGCGGCATATGTCGGTCGAAAACCGGTATTCATTAACATGGGATTAATAGACGGATCGGTGTATTGGCCATACGCAGTACGTTCTGCGCTGGTACCCAGATTTACAATACTATAAGCTCCTGAAAAACCGGCCAGTGTACCCAGCGTGCCATTGTCCTCAAGCTGATGACAGACAGTACAGCTGACACCGTCCATTGCATTATTGTAATAAAAATTGGCAGGATTCAGAAAGCCGTTACCCAGTATCTCAACGGGAGAACCATCAAAGGATGCTTCGACATTGGCCATAGGGGCATGACAGCGGGAGCATTTATTATCCAGCAAAGCCTTATGCTGGGGATTGCGGCGAATTTCGCTGGCCACCTTCGCGCGCCAGAAAGGGTCCCGCGTTGAGTTAGCCATCATGGACGTTGACCAGTCAGACTCAATGGATACATCCAGCATTGTGGCATCGGTCAGGCCGTTATGACAAAGAGTGCAATTGGCGGATCCGGAAAAATGAGTCGATGTGAACGTGGGGTCGTTGGCCGCCACCGGTAAGGGAGCGTTGGTACTACCGCTGCCATCGTTAACCGTATCATCAGGTATTGTGTCACCCGGTGTGGTTTCAACAGGAGGGGTGGTACCGGGCGTCGTAGGATCCGGTGCTGTTTCCTCTACGACAGTATCATCGGTGATGGTTTGGTCAATCGTTGTGCTAGTCGTTGTACTGCCATCGCCACTGCCACCACACGCTGTTAATGCTGAAGCTATTGTTAGAACCCAAATTGCGCGTCTAACGTACTGATATTTGTTTATATTCATTAATTACTGTACCTGCAGGGAGTGCCGTACTGAAGTCCCTTTTCCATCGCTTGTATATGTCACGACCGGGAAATCAAGAATATCGCATTATACTAATATACCCTGGTTAGAAAAGGGATTTTTGGGCAAGTTCCGACAAATTTCTCTGTTATTGGGTTATGGTGGTGAAAATGACTGGCGCAATTGAAATAGAGCAACGAATCCGAAAAGGCCAAAAGGACTTGCGGCGCAGGATCCATCAATATTGATTAGCATTTGTAACGGAGGACATATGCCATGAGCCAGAAAGTACATTACCTGTTTTATTCAATACTTGTTAATTGCTTTGTCGTATTATTCACGATGCAGCCCGTTCAGTCAGCGCAGAGTTCGACCGCAGAAGTACCCAAGGTCCCATTTCAATATTCTCTGGGGGTACAGAAATATCAGAAGATGTGTTCAGCCTGTCACGGGCAGTGGCTGGAAGGCACCGGGATGGGACCACCGCTATTACATCCTTTCTATAAACCTTCGCATCATGGCGATCCGAGTTTTTATCGCGCCGCCTTGCAAGGCGTCAAGGCGCATCATTGGGAGTTCGGCGACATGCCGCCTGTACCGGATGCTACAAAACAGGATATGGATGCCATCGTACCTTTTATCCGGTGGCTGCAGCGCGAAAAAGGTCTCTACAAGTAATTCGCCTGTCTGTGCTCAATAACACCAAGAGTCAACAAATGAAAACCAGCAACGCAACCTTACAACGAACTTTACTGATTCTTGTCGTTCTTTCGGCAGTGCTATTAACTATTATGTTTACCGCCAATAAAAACACTAATGACGATACCGTTCCACTGGATATGCAGTTGGTAAAGCAGGGCGAGGCGATATACGGTAAACATTGCGCCTCCTGTCACGGCGCCAATCTGGAAGGACAACCTGACTGGAAAAACAGAAACGAACAAGACCGATTACCGGCGCCTCCGCACGACGAAACCGGGCATACCTGGCATCATTCAGACCAGCTGATTTTTGAATTGACCAAATTCGGCATGGTGCCACCAAATATACCGGAAGGCTACGAAAGCGATATGCCGGCATTTGAAAACCTATTGTCCGATGAAAAAATCCGGGCGGTCATTGAATTTATTAAAAGCCGCTGGCCGCCGGAAATACGTAAAATGCAAAGTCAACGGAATGCCAGCAGTGGCGACTTTGAAAAACCATAAAATCTATAGTCGCCGAAGTATCGAGGAGCAATGGTTTCAATATGTTAAAAAAATGGATGCTTGTACTATTCACGGTGGCACTTGTGAGCTGCGGATCAGCTGACGAAAAAGTCGCTTACTGGGAAGCCCAACTGAACAATTCCCTGAGTTCCGAAAGCACCAAAGAGGATATCCGCAACTTCTTAAAGCAATCCGGGCTGGATTATGGCTATATCGAAAGCACCAAGACCTTTGTGGCGCTTGATAAGAATGTCGAGAATTATATTGTCATCACTTACAATGTTGCTATCAATATTGAACTTGATGAAAATGAAAAACTGCAACGTATCAAGGTTTATAAAGATTAGTTAGAAAGTGAACGACCTTGCTTTTATTTTCTAATAAATTTTGTATCACATGACAAATATCAAGGCACAGCGAGCGATAAATCTGTAGTATTTCGTCCCGATGATATCAGGTAGTTATCAGTGCCTGGTTCAATGCAGTTCAAGCTGGTTTATATGAACCGCCAGGACCAAACCTCTTTTCGGCAGTATTTTCAAGCAAGAAAGCAATTCAGCGGAGTCTGGTGAGCGGTAATCGGCTTTCAGTCGCTGTACCCGTGTCGGATAGGCCTGAGTTCGCCGGCAATTAACTCTGAATTATTACACGTAGTCCTGGCAGAAATTGTTAAGGAGACAATGATGAAGATCAGAATCTTACTCACTTCAGCAATAACTGGATTATTGCTAGTCCCCATCGGCACTTTGTTGGCTGCTGATGAGGAGAAGGAACAGGCTCAAGTTCAATCCAAGCAACAGGTTCAGGAGCAGGATAAGATGATTTATGGTTGGCAATTAATGTCAACAGAAGAACGCGCTCAGCATCGCGCCAAGATGCAAAGCCTGAATACCGAACAAGAACGCCAGGCGTATCGCGCAGAGCATCATAAACAAATGCAGGCTCGCGCCAAAGAGCAGGGTGTTACGATACCGGACGAGCCACGAAGCGGAAGTGGCTTCGGACCTGGACCGGATGCCCAAAGTGGATCGGGCAGCGGCGGTGGATCCGGAAAGGGCAAGTAACCATTATAGAATATTTTTTCGCTGCAGACTTACTTCATCGCTTAACACCATACCCGATCTATGGGCGTGGTGTTTTGTGTGACACGAAGATGTTAGCAGGAAAAGAATGCAGTCGGCGGATCTAATCAGTCGATACGCAACCTGACTCAGGCATACAGCTCAATGAACAATTCCGTTATGCCTTGAAGCTCGAGTTGTTGCATTTCTTTGTATTTCGCGATTCCGCGCAAGGAATCCAGGTATTCAATGACCTCCCGGGTCAAATTTGCCAGATCATACTCCGGACCTATGATGCGTTTATTTTTAAATACCGAAATATACGCATATAACCCATCGGTTTCATAAATATCGATACATGTTTGATTACTAAGACATATTTGGGCCACTACCGGCACCCCTTTACAACTGGTATATATCGGGTATCGTCCCAAGCAGAAATTAGTTAAGGCTTCCGGGAACGATAAGAGCGCTAAATGTGACCTATACCAACATTGTGATGAAACTTGATTCTAGTGTATTTGGCGGCATCGTAGTATTAATCTCGCTACTCACTGCATGTTCTATAGTACGTGCGCCCACCCAGGAAGAGTTGTCCGTTCTGGATAATCCGCCAATCGAGATCCGTGCGAAACAGGATCGTCTCACTCCTTTAGCGCTTGAGTGGCTCAATGAAACCGAAACAAACTTGCTCAAAAGCGGGCAGTCACTTTCCGAAGCCGATGTTGCGATGGCGCGTGCTGTTGGTGTTCAACAACCCGAACGGGTGCGCGTCGTAATACTCGCGGAATTCCCAGCACCAGAAAATGATCACCTGTTAACGGAGGCCGGCAAATATGGCCTCGGTAGCGAGGCTGAAGGTGGAAGAACCATGGGCTACGTTATTATGCTTAAGAAGAAATACGCCAATGAACGCTGGATACTGGCTCATGAACTTGTACACGTTGCGCAACAGGAACAAATGGGAAGGGAAGCGTTTATCCGGCGCTTAATTGCTGAACGTGAATTGATGGGTTATCGACGCGCGCCGCTCGAACTCGAAGCCAACAAGCTGGCGCTTGATTTTATGTGGTAAACAAATGCTTACTAATGATTATTCGCTAATTATCGCCTGAAGCTGGCAAGCTGTTTATTTACCTTGCTTGCATCTTGATTAGATAGTTACTGAACGCCTGGTCACGCGTCCCGATATGGCTGGTCAAAAATTGCCGCATCTCGTTGGCGGTATCCAGTGCGATGTGCTTCTGTCCCGAAGTATATCGATCTTTAATCTGCTTCAAGTGTTCAATCATAGCTTCATGGTCCTGCACATGGTCATCATAGTCAGGATAGGCATACATCCTCATGAGCAATTGCTCCGACATGAAATGGATCTCGGAATATTCCATGAGTTGACTCAACATCTCCTGTATTGTTGCTTGAGGTGCATCTTTCTCTATCAGTTTGCAAAAGGCATCCAGCATGCCAATTTGCACCTGATGTTCTTGATCGATACCGGCTGAGTCCTGCCGGGTGTTTGGTGAGTTGACTGTCGCATCCATATTCGATCTCCTGTTCATAGGAAGTCCAGGAATTGGTCCTACGAATATATCGGACTGGACAGGGTATGTCATCCTCGATAATTTAATCCTGATTTTCCGGTTAAGCTAAACAAAGCGTTGCGTGGGGAGCAGCCGGAAAACTTTACCTCGAGACTCAAGAATGACAAGAAGCATACGGCAGAAATAGCCACTTAAATTGTGCGATTAGAAAACGTCCACTAAGGTAACGCGCTTTTTCATTTTTTAATACCGGCTTAGCTAAAAGTAACTGATTAGCAGGTTTATAAGTAATAGCCAGCGAGCAGTGTTCGCGCGCCGGAAACATGACGTACCAACAGAGGCTTAATGTCGAAGTATTGAGTTAACGAAACAGCGGAGTTAGACTGTTACACGGTTGCTTTCGAGGCTGTTTCTTTTCTATATTGGCCGAAATGTTTACTCAATATGTTGTAAAGCCTGCTTACACCATGGAGTTGTGCATATGGCAAAACTAAAAATTAACGGCAAGATTATCGACATCGATGCCGATGACTCAACCCCGTTGTTATGGGTACTGCGCGAGCAGGTGGGACTGACGGGCACCAAGTACAGTTGTGGTATTGGATTGTGTGGTGCCTGCACCGTGCACATCGATGGCAAAGCGATGCGCTCCTGTACCATCCCAATTTCGACGCTTAATGAAGCACAGGAAATCGTGACGATTGAAGGTTTGTCACCTGATAGTAGCCATCCCGTGCAGCAAGCCTGGAAAGAACTCGATGTACCGCAATGCGGGTACTGTCAGCCGGGCATGATCATGAGTGCCGCAGCACTACTTAACGAAAATCCCACTCCCAGTGATGCCGACATTAATGCAAAAGTAACCAACATCTGCCGCTGCGGAACCTTCAACCGCGTGCGACGTGGCATTCATCTCGCCGTTGATATTAGTAATAAGAGTTCAAGCAAGCGCGGAGGGACATCATGAGCAAAGAACGTGTCAATATTTCACGCCGTGAATTTCTCATCCGTACCACGAAGGTCGGCGTTGGAGTCGGTGCGGGATTTTCCCTCGGTTTTTATTTACCCGGTTGCAGCAATAAATCCCCGGAGACCACAGAGACGAAAGCGCCGGCCGTAACACCTTCACCTGCGGCAGGAGCTTCAGCAGAGATCAAGGAAGTTAACGCCTGGGTTGTGATCGAGCCGGATGATACCGTCATTATTCGCATTGCACGTTCTGAAATGGGACAGGGCACCTTAACCGGCCTCGCACAAATGGTGGCCGAAGAACTGGAATGCGACTGGTCCAAAGTCACCACGGAGTATCCCACACCCGGTGAAAATCTTGCACGCGATAAGGTATGGCGCAGTTTCTCAACCGGTGGCAGCCGGTCGAGGCTGCGGCAGAAGAGTGGGGTGTACCCATGGAAGAATGCACGGCAGCCAACAGCCTGATTACCCATACCCCAAGCGGTAAAACGACGACTTACGGCAAGGTTGCCGCGGCAGCCGCTGAATTATTTCCCCCGCAGCATGTGGAACTGAAAGATCCCAAGGACTGGAAGCTCATCGGCAAACCCATCAAGCGCCTGGATACCGATGATAAACTTAATGGCAAACAGGTCTATGGAGCTGATTTGACATTGGATGGCATGCTCAATGCCGCCATCAAAGCCTGCCCGGTTTTCGGCGGCAAGGTTAAATCCTTTGATGCGGCGAAGGTCAACAACATGCCGGGTGTCCGCAACGTTGTGCAAGTGGAAGATTACGCGGTCGCGATCGTGGCGGATACCTGGTGGCAGGCAAAGACTGCACTGGATGCGCTGCCAATAAGCTGGGATGAAGGATCCAATGTCAATGTCAGCACTGCGTCAATTGAGAAAATGCTCGACGAAGGGCTAACCTCCAGTGAAAATGTATTTGTTGGCAACCAGAACGGTGATATCAGCAAGGCAATAAAAGCCGCCGCAAAGACAGTAGAAGCCACTTATTATTATCCGTACCAGAACCACGCCACCATGGAACCCATGAATGCCACCGCACGCTGGACGGAAAAGCGTTGTGAAGTCTGGTGTCCGACACAAAATGGTGAAGCCGCATTGCAGGCTGCTGCCAGGGCATCCGGGTTGCCGATCGAAAAATGTGAAGTTTACAAAATTCATCTGGGTGGCGGTTTTGGCCGGCGTGGTTCGTTTCATGACTATGTGGAGCAGGCTGTTGCCATTGCCAAACAGATGCCGGGCACACCGGTAAAGCTGCTCTGGACCCGCGAAGAAGACATGACCCACGGTCATTATCACCCGATTACCAAGTGCAAACTGATGGGTAGCCTGGACGAGAAGGGTGATCTCACCGGTTTGCATGTTCGCATTTCGGGGCAATCCATTATGGCCGCGGTCATGCCAAATGCGCTGCAAAACGGCGCCGACATGATTACCTTCCAGGGTTTTCACAAAGACGGCGATCATGCCATTAGTTACTCGGTGCCGAATTTGCTGGTCGACCACGCCATGCGCAATCCGCCGGTGCCACCGGGTTTCTGGCGCGGGGTCAATATCAATCAAAATGCAATCTATATGGAATGCTTCATGGATGAACTGGCGCATGCCGCCGGCAAAGACCCACTTGAGTTTCGGCGCAAATTAATGGCCAATCATCCCGAAAGCCTGGCAGTACTCAATGCCGTAGCCGAAAAAGCAGGTTGGGAAAAGCCGACGCCGGAGGGCGTGCATCGCGGCCTGTCAGTGGTCAAAACTTTTGGCAGCCATGTCGCCGCCTGCGCGGAAGTATCGGTTGACAGCAACGGCAAACTCGCCATCCATCGCATCGTTGCCGCAACCGACCCCGGTCATGCAGTCAATCCACAACAGATTGAACACCAAGTCGAGGGTTCTTTTGTGTTCGGTCTTTCCGCTTTACTCTATGGTGAATGCACTGTTAAAGATGGAGCGGTTGAACAACAGAACTTTAATAGTTACCCGTCGATGCTGATGTCCGAAATGCCGAAGGTTGAGACCATCGTTATGCCATCGGGCGGCTTCTGGGGCGGTATCGGGGAACCGACCATCGCGGTCGCAGCGCCTGCGGTGCTTAACGCCATCTTTGCTGCCACCGGCAAACGCATACGCCAGTTTCCCTTAAAGAATGTCGACCTGCGTCCTGCATAATAAATATTGTTGCCCGGTGATACTTTACGAGGGTAACTGGCATTAATTCGCCTGAACCTTGCGTACCGCAAGATCACGGATTATGAGGCTTTCCTCAAAGAATTGGTCTTTTATTAGCGGATCTTAGCCATATTCATGCTCTCCTAACTACCAGCCATCACCAGAGTCACAAGGTAGTAAAAGTTCACTTGATTGGGGGCTTTATACTAGACGCAGGCTCATTTCCTTAACCTTCCGCTGATTTAAATCCGACATTCATTAAATTGCCCCCCTTTAAAGCGCAATCAGGAATCAATAAAATAAGTGTTCACCTTATTTATTAGGGCCACCAATCAATTGTCCATATATAGACAATTGTCTATTATTGGATATATCCATATTTAGACAATGGCTAGATGTGGACAAATTCACGAAAAAATGTGGTTATGTATGGACAATTTTCCATATATGACCAGAATGTGTCTAAATAACTGTTATGAGTAAAAATATTAGAATCTTGCTTATATTATATATTTGCGCAATACCTATTTGCGTAGGTTCTGACAAATCCAAGAATCTTCTAATTGGAAAAACAACAGTCATTATGTCAGAACCAGATGGTTTCTGCCTGCATAAAATGGGATACCCATTAATGAAAGATCAAATAGGTCAATGGGATTTTATTACTCTCGCCGGCATGAGTATTTTTGCAATATATGGTTCTTGCGTAGACTCTGCGGTAAATAGCTCGACAGCAATTGTTTCAATGAGTACTGATCATATTAATAAGAGGTTCAATAACCCGCTATCTAAGTGGGTTTCGTTCATGGCAAAGGTATTTAGAGAAAAGGTACCTAATAGAGAGTCGGTAGAAAATGATGAGTTGGCTGCATATTACTCTAGAATAGTGCCTGTTATTAATGACTCTATTCTAGAGAAAACGATATTTATAGAAAGCGCAGTAACAATAGTAAAGGGAAAACCACTGTCGTTCTATCTTATTTATGAAGGGAGTACTCCGAAATTAGATGAAAAACGATATGTCAAATTAAAAAAATGGATTCACAATATACATAACCTAAACTAAATACAGTTTTTACATATGTTAACTCATAACAAGAAATTCAACATGGACAAAATAAAGC
>Ga0111151_1196_pt1 | contig 9440 bp, 10 predicted proteins | sample DeeMarSeWOR28_12_FD_80257 | JGI IMG/M metagenome (GOLD analysis project Ga0111151, IMG submission 80257) | Gammaproteobacteria bacterium SG8_15 | reverse complement strand
GATCAACGCCTGGTAAATAATGGTTTGGACGATACTACAGGACTCAACTCCGGTAAGCTTGATGAGTTTATCAATTCTTTGAAGTCGGAGTATGAAAAAGATCCCTCAAAGATTTATCGGGAGATATGCAAATCCAGGGATTTAGCGAAAACAATAAGACGCCAGCATGGACTGATCGCGCTAAGAAAGAATCCATATAAGCTAAATAACTACAAATATCTTTTACGTGTTTTATTCTAAGTAAATTGGGATTAGTTCGATTGTTTTATGGTTTTTATAGTTAGCAGGTGTTTAGCTTAAGTGTTATTGATTTGTCGGCATTGGCGATCAAAGCAGAAAATATTAAGAAATGCGCTCAGTTTGAAATATTGATATCATATATTTTAAAGTTTTTAAAAAAACTATCATGAATCTTAAAGTCTCCAATTTTAAAAACGTAGAAGTCCGACTCGTCAATAGCTTGCAGAAGGTTCGATGCAGGCAAAGTAGCTTTTCCAGTATTTTGTCAGAGGTATGGGGACTCAATGTTTATTCGTTGCCCAATAGAAGTGTCGGTGAGTTAGGTTGCGAATCTAAAGCGAAATGCTGGCTCACGCGCCCTCGTTATTTATAGGTTTTAGGATGCTAGGGAATTTATTTATTATACTGACCAGTATCTTGATGTCGTCAACAGCGCATGTCGTCTTGAAAAAAGGCGTGTCCTCATTGGAGCAAAGTTATAGCTCTCAATCTAACAGTTTTATTGACACGGCATGGATTACAGCTACAAATGTTTGGATACTGGGAGGGATGACCCTCCATGTTGGGGCTTTAGTTGTTTGGTTGTGGGCGCTAAGTCGGGTAGATATTACCTTTGCATATCCCTTTTTAGCATTAGGCTATGTGCTTGTAAGTTTAATGGCATGGTTTTGGTTGGGTGAAACTCTCACGCAGACACGTGTTGCCGGTATGATGATTATAATAATTGGGATTATTGTACTATCGCGCGGCGGATAAACTCGAAATTTGAAATAGACGAATGAAAAGAGCGCTTGTAGGATACACTGGATTTGTAGGTGGTAATCTGCATAGGCAATCTCACTTTGATTTCCTTTATAACTCAAAGAATTTTAATGAAATTAAAGGGCAATCTTTCGATGAGGTTGTGTGTGCCGGTATTTCTGCGGTGAAGTGGCAGGCAAACAAGGATCCACAAACGGATCGCGAAAAAATCAAAGCTCTGGAAGATGTGCTGTCTTCGATAACAGCCAAGCGATTTATATTAATTTCTACGATAGATGTTTACCCCGTTGCTCAAGGAGTTGACGAATCATTTGATTGTCATAGTATGGATAATCATGCTTATGGTACTCATCGTCTGGCATTCGAGGACTTCTGTCTAACACAGTTTCCAGAATGCTATATTGTTCGTTTGCCTGGTCTATTTGGTGATGGTTTGAAGAAAAACGTTATTTATGACCTCTTAAACGATAATTGCCTGGAAATGATTAATCCGAAGTCTGCATTTCAATACTATTACCTGAGTAATTTATGGTCCGATATTCAGGTTGCTATTAAGGCTAATGTAAGACTGGTTAATTTCTTTACTGAGCCGGTTTCTTCTGCAGAAATTATTCAGCGTTATTTTCCTGATAAAGCTGTCGGCCAGAATCCTTTGCCAGAAGCACATTATGATTTACGGACTTGTTATGCCAGTTTATGGGGAAAAGTTGGCAGCTACATTTATTCAAAAGAAGAAGTTATTAATCAGCTAGATGAGTTTATAACTAACAACCATAAATAATTCGCGCCATGAAACTTGCAATCTCAAATATCGCCTGGGAGATACACAACGATCCTCGTATGTTCGCACAATTGAGTGGAAATAATATTAGTGGGATTGAGATTGCGCCTACGAAAGTCTGGCCATGCTGGGAAGGAGCGAACCAAAAAAACGCGGAAATATACAAAAAATTCAGATACCGGCGATGCAGGCCATTCTATTTGGTAAACCCGAATTGCAACTCTTCGACAAAGATACTCATGCTGCTTTTCTTGAACATATGCGACTGGTTTCCGATATAGCCGCTGGACTTGGTGCCAAGGTCCTGGTTTTTGGCGCTCCAAAGAACCGCAAAAGAGGTCAGCTATCAACTACGGATGCAGTGGAAATTGCCATTGAATTTCTGGAGAAAGTTGGTGAGATTTGCCATGCAAGTCAATGTTGCCTTGGTCTGGAACATAATCCTGTGGAATATGGTTGCGATTTTATTACCAACGCAGCGGATGCTCGTCAATTGGTAGATAGCATTAATCACCCAGGTATTCAATTGCATCTGGATGGTGCTGGATTGCATATGTGTGACGGGAACATCGGTGATGTCATAAAAACTGTCACCCCGTTTGTTCATTATCATATTAGTGAACCAATGTTAGAGCCGATAGCTGGTGGGGTGGTGGATCACACGGTTGCGTTTCGCGTTCTAAAAAAACTCAATTACTCCGGCTGGTATTCAATTGAAATGAAACAACCGAAGACACCTAAATTAGTTTCAGAATCCATAGCGCAAGTGCGGTCGTTATTTTCCAGCTCTTAGTGGATGTTATATTTGGTTTAGTTTTTATGGTTGAAAAACTCACCGTTATGTTTGCAAATTAAAATACTAAGATATGTGCCAAACTTATGATGTAGTGATAATCGGGGGTGGTTTCTTTGGTATGTATATCGCGGAATATTTTGCGAAACGGGGTAAAAAAGTTCTGCTATGTGAGAAGGGTACTGACTACATGCAACGGGCTTCGTATGTAAATCAGGCCCGAGTTCACAATGGTTATCACTATCCAAGAAGCATTTTAACCGCACTACGCTCCAGAATATCGTTTCCCAGATTTTGTAAAGAGTTTCCTGAGTGTATAGATGACTCTTTTGAAAAATACTACATGGTTGGCAAATTGCTTAGCAAAGTGACTGCCAGGCAATTTGAATTATTTTGCCATCGTATCGGTGCAGTCTGTGAGCCGGCGCCCAATAAAATTACTCGACTGGTTAATCCAGCGCTTGTTGAATCAGTATTTTCAGTGGTTGAATATGCTTTTGATTCTACAAAGCTGAAAACTATAATGCATGAACGATTGGAAGCGTCAAGTGTGCAATCAATGTTTTCTACTACTGTGAAGCGTGTCAGTAGAAAAGAGTCCGAGTTGGAAGTTGAAGTAAATATTGGGCGAGAAGACAGTAAAACTGAAAAAATTATTGCTCGACAGGTGTTTAACTGTGCTTATTCTATGATTAATTATACGCTGGCCGAGTCAGCTCTGGAGCCGATACCATTGAAGCACGAAATGGCGGAAATTTGTCTGGTCGAGGTGCCTGAGGAGCTTAAAGATAAGGGTATTACAGTAATGTGCGGACCGTTTTTCTCGGTTATGCCATTTCCTGCTATAGGCTTACACTCGTTTAGTCACGTCCGCTATACTCCTCACTACGAATGGTATGACGGACCAGGAAAATCGTATATTAACGCGTATAAACATTTTGACAATGTTACTAAAAGGTCTGCATGGAAAGCTATGCTGCTTGATGCTAAGCGATATATTCCACTTTTATCACAGTGCAAGTATCGTGAATCAATCTGGGAAGTTAAAACAGTACTCCCTAGAAGTGAAACGGATGACTCACGCCCCATACTTTTTAGGCCTAATTATGGTATCAACGGCTTTCATTGTTTGATGGGTGGGAAAATCGACAATGTGTATGATGTTATCGCAGAAATTGAAAATCTTGGACTAGCGAATTAATAATGGCCTCCTCAAATCCAAAATTGGATTGTTTCGTTTCTGTTGTTGCTGTGCTGAACAATATGGAAAAAGCGTTGGAAACATTCCTGAAACCATTGCATGAACATCTTAGCGAATATTTTACTGACTTCGAGATATTATTGGTTGATCAATGTTCCATTGATGGGACTAACAAGAAAATAGAAAAATATCTTCGCGAGATTCCATCGATTCGTTATCTGGAACTTGCTGCTCATGTTCACGCAGACGTTGCAATTGCAGCCGGCATGGAGAACGCGATTGGGGATTTCGTTGTGTTAATTTCTCCACTTGACGATCCTGTCGACTGCGTCGTGGACATTGTACGGCTATGCCAATCGGGTTATGACACCGTTATAGGTGTATCGAATAAACCAAAATCATTCACTTATACTCTAATTCGTCCATTGACTCAGTGGATGCTGAGGGAGATTGGTTACAATATACCGCGCAATGCAACCGGGCTTCGTTGTTTGAGCCGAAGAACAATTAACGCTGTCAGTCAAACCGGAAGATTTCATCATCAACTACATGTGCGCATTGCGAAAACAGGTTATCCAACGACAACGTATCAGTACAAATCGCTTAATAAAACCGAAGAACGCAAAACGCTGTATCAAGGATTAAGGCAAGGCATGCATTTACTGGTGTTCAATTCAACGAAACCATTACGCTGGATGAGTGCGTTGGGAATGTTGGGGAGTTTTTTGGCGTTTATATTTGCCAGTTACAGTCTGCTGATTAGGCTGTTTAAAGGGAATGTAATCGAAGGCTGGACGTCAATGGTTCTATTTATGTCGGTATTATTCATGTTGCTCTTTTTAATCCTGGCTTTTTTTGGCGAATATCTTGGACGGTTATTGGACGACCGCAGCGAGCAGAGCGACTACGCAGTTGCATTTGAAAAAACAAGTTCTGTGATGCTTAACGAACAACGCAGCAACGTTCTAGACCGATCAGTAGATTCTGATAATATGCCAGTCGACCAGAAAATGAATTAATTTACATATGTCTACGATAGAGTCCTATCCTCGTGAACAATGGCAGGTGCCAGAATATACAGTCGATGAATTACAGGCCAAATCTGCAAGTTATTGCGTGTGTGTGTTTGTCATCAATGAAGGGAAAAAACTTCACGCCCAACTTCGTAAAATGATGCCATTAGCTGATGCGTTTGATATTGTCATTGCGGATGGCGGCAGTTCCGATAACTCCACGGCACTTGGCACCCTTAAAGAATTTCGTGTAAATACATTGTTAACTAAAACCGGTGCAGGAAAATTGGGTGCACAAATGCGTATGGCGTTTGCATGGGCCCTGGACCGTGGTTATAAAGGTATCGTGGTCATCGATGGCAATAACAAGGATAGTGTTGAAGACATCCCGAACTTTGTCGAAAAACTAGAGCAAGGATATGACCACGTTCAAGGCTCTCGTTTCATTCCCGGTGGACGCCACGAAAATACCCCGGTATTGCGCTTGATCGGGCTAAAAATACTACATGCACCACTAATGAGAATAGCATCCGGATTTAAATACACCGATACCACAAATGGGTTTCGCGCATATAGTGAAAAGTTGTTGAAGGATCGCAGAATCGCAGTTTTTCGGGATATTTTTAATGGTTATGAACTGCATTACTACTTGGCGATTCAAGCTGCAAAATTAGGGTTCAACTGCATTGAAATACCGGTTACGAGAAAGTATCCAGCGCAAGGAAAAACGCCTACCAAAATTAGCCCAATTAAGGGAAATCTGCAGGTGATAGGAAAGTTGCTAGCAGCAGTGCTTGGAAAATACGATTTAAAATAATAATATTCCACTCTAACACCAATTAACGTTTGAAAAGCGCATATGCGATCAACCGTAATGACATATTTGCATCATAAGCCCGTAGTAATCCTTTTTTTGGTTAGTTTGCTCGCGATGTTTTTGTCTTTTAATTTTAATATTTTTCAGGCGGTAAATTCCGATAAGTTTGATAACTACCAGTATAATTCAGAGTCTCTTGTAATTGGGAGGCTTGTTAAATCCCGCAAAGACGGTGTGTTTAGCTCAGAAGGTAGAATGGGTCGATATATGGGGTTCGAAGGTGATCATCACTTGAATCAAACCAAATTATTTGTCGGAGATTTGACAGGGGGTGATTATGAAGAATATGACTCGCAGGTCGGTATCCAAGGAATCCTGTTGAGTCAGCTAGATGTTGTGCTCGAGAAAATTGGTTTTAAGCCAATTGCTAGATTAGCCATATATCACGGAATCGTTTCTCTATTATTTGCACTAGTGTTATCCACTATTATAGTTATTTTGTATTTTGATATTGGAGTCGAGGCATCCTATTTCTTGTTACTGACAATAGTATATTCAAAGTGGCAAGTATATATCGGGAACAATCTATATTGGATGATGTTCGCTATGTTCTTGCCAATGGTAGTCGTAATGATTGCATATAAAATGGAGGAAATGGGTTTTAACGTAAAGACATTATGGGTTTCCTTGTTGGTAATGTTCTTTGTTTTTCTAAAGGGCGCCATGGGCTACGAGTTTATTAGTACTGTGCTGGTGAGTATGCTTGTTCCTTTGGTATATTTTTCTGTAAAAAACTCTTGGACAATGAGAAAACTGCTATCACGCTGTGTTGTTATTGGCTTATTTGGATTGTTAGGTTTTGCGGTTGCATTTTTACTGCATATATATCAGCTCACGTTGGCGACCGATAGCGCTGAGCAGGCGCTCAGTGTAATTCAAGGTCGTATTACAGCTAATACATATTACGAGCACGAATTACAAGCAAATCTGCCTTCTTTTGAATTGGAAAAAGTTTATATATTTTTTGAAGTAATCAAAGAGTATTTTCTTCGAGGGGGAGGGTCGTATCGATTGAAAATACCTTATTTGGTTTGGGTGCTGGTGTTTTTGTATATTACAATTAAAGTTTATAGAGATAAGTATGAATTGTCGGAATTAAAAAAAAGCAATCCAACAGTTAACGCGTTAATCATCGCTACATGGTTTTCCATATTGGCACCATTATCCTGGTTTATTCTGGCTATGAATCACTCTCATATACATACGAATATAAATATCGTGCTATGGCATTTGCCATTTATGATTTTTGGATTTGCGCTTTTGGGCTATATATTGCGCTCCCGAATTCAACGCCTGCGGGTTAGGATTGCAACAATCCTTGAATAAAAGCAAAAAGAAAATTATTGGCTTTTTTGGGGGCTGATAAATTAAGTTATTCGTTCAGGGTGCTGTAATGAATTCACTGTCAAGTTTGTTGTGATGGGATACATCCTATTTATCGCGCTAATTATTTCTTTATTTGCCGTAATGAATCTTGTCTGACAATCATCAATTCTCAGGGTGCTGCGTTCTTCTGGGTCTGCGACAATCAAGAACGAATTATCTATTCCTTTTTCTAATATTACTGGGAACTCTGCGTATTTCGTATATGGGGGAATAGAAAATGAATTGTCAATTTCTTTGGGTAGTGATGATGATTTTATGCTGATTAAATGATTTCTGCCTACTATTGGAATCCATGTGCTTTTAAATGAGTGTTTATAATTTAGCTGTACTTCATACAGGGAATCTTGTTTTGATTTTTGGACTATGATTCTTGCGCGGGAGGGTGAAATATGTTCAATATTACAGTGAGTTTTTAGATTTATTTCTTCTGTAGGTGCGTGGGTGCTTTGGCGCCAAAAAATTAATTCGTCCGTTGTATATTAGGGGGCAAAGTATAAAATTACATTTCTATAAAAACGCCAGTTTTGAAATAAACTCCATGTTTGCCAGGAAGAATATTTTGGATTTGTGGTTGTTGCGTATTGAAAGTCGGTGTTATTTATTTGGCTGTAGTAAAGTTCTCTTGTAGTGGGTCCTAATGCGTGAATAACAGAATTTGCGATTAATTCACCGGGTTGTTCTAGTGTTGCATGAGGTATTGCAGGGTACTCGGATAATATCTTAACTTTGGAGTCATGCTGCTTTGGTGGATTATTCGTAGCTTAGCTATCGGGGCTGTTGGCCGCTTGTTTGTGAAAATATTACTGTTAGAATTTCTTTATATCAATTCAACAGCCATTCCGCTGACTATGTGCAAGACCTGACTTATAGTGGACTGGTAAAAGTCTTTGGCCTGAAAAACGTCATCGATTATAAGTGGAACCAGAAGTATCACGTTCCTTATAAAAAATACCCAAAAAATCTCGGGTATGTGTCGGGCAGCCTGCTGCCAAGTCTGGCACACCTGTCAGTAAAACAGTTTGATGTTGTGTTAGTTGGCTCGGCAAAAGTCGATTGCTTTGAAAGTTATCTTGCATTCATGGACAGGATACCGGCCAATGTACCCGTGGTATTTATCGATGGTGGAGACCAGCCGGTCATCGGCAGGGATTTGATTGTTTATGGACGGCCGGAGTTATACGAAGAGGCGATCGCAAAGCGTCCTTTTGATCTGGTTTTTAAACGAGAGATGCTTATCGATCAGGATTACGGGAAAAATGTTTTCCCATTGCCGATGTGCTTCAATATGGACCGTGCGAGAAATGTCCCTAAAGAAAAAAAATATCAGGTATCGTTCTGGGCGGTGGAGTCAGCTCCCATCCGCGTCAAGGCATTAGATTTGCTGTCTGATCAATTTGATTGTAAAGCCAACGGTACGGAACGGAATCAAAAATTCAGCAAGTACAAACGGAAGGGTGAGTTCTATTTGCAGGAACTGGCGCGTTGCAAAATCGTATTGAATTTCCGCGGCGGTGGCTGGGATACCATGCGTTACTGGGAAGTGCCCGCTATCGGGAGTTTCATGATTTCCCAGCGACCCCAATTTGTTATTCCACAAAACTTTGAGCACGAAAAACATGTTGTTTTTTGCCAGGATGATTTGTCGGACCTGATCGAGCTTTGTGAATATTATTTAGAAAATGAGACGGCTAGGGAACAGATTGCGACCAATGGCAAAAACCACCTCTTGCAATACCACACCGATGTAAAGCGCGCGGAATACATCATCCAAACCATTCGCAGCGTCTGTAAAAACCTCTAGGCTGCCGCCTGTATTGCACTGAGCGTAACTCAAACAGTGTTGCGATATATTTTGTCAATCGGTACCTACAATGAAACCTAAAATCCCGGATTTTACCCAGGCAAAAGTATTGGTCGTCGGTGACCTGATGCTGGACCGTTACTGGTACGGCGATACTTCGCGTATTTCGCCGGAGGCGCCAGTACCAGTGGTGCATGTCGGGGATATCGAAGAGCGCGCGGGTGGTGCCGGTAACGTGGCGCTGAACATCAGTACCCTGGGAGCGAAAGCGACGGTGATCGGGTTAACCGGCGAGGACGAAGCGGCGAACTCCCTGCAGCATTGCCTGGAACGCAAAGGGGTCGAATGCTGTTTTGAAAAGTTACCCGGCTATGCGACGGTCACCAAGTTGCGCATCCTGAGTCGCCACCAGCAACTCATCCGCATGGATTTTGAAGATGGCTTTTGCGGTTATGATCCCAAAGGCTTGCTGGCGCGTTTTGAACAGCAGCTTCCCTTAGCCGACGTGGTGGTGTTGTCGGACTATGGCAAAGGTAGCCTGCAGATTATTGAGCAATTGATCGCCCTGGCCAGGGATAAGGACAAG
>Ga0111151_1097_pt1 | contig 9474 bp, 8 predicted proteins | sample DeeMarSeWOR28_12_FD_80257 | JGI IMG/M metagenome (GOLD analysis project Ga0111151, IMG submission 80257) | Gammaproteobacteria bacterium SG8_15 | reverse complement strand
TACTGCCATCTCCATGTAACACGCCGCAGTCGAGACTCTCAGTTAACGATTCAATACGCTCTTTGTCTTTTTCAATGATCACAACCTCATGACCACGTTTTAAGAGTATCCTCGCTGTCATTAGTGAGAGAGTAGACGAACCGATAATCACCGCACGCATTATGTTTTCATCCTCTTTCCGAACCAGGTAGGGGGATACAATACTACTAAAAGTGCCACTATTTCCAGTCTTCCCAGCAACATATCAAGGCAAAGCACCATTTTTAATACTGGGTGCAACTCTGCATGCGTTATACCAGTGCTTAGCCCCACAGTACCTGTTGCGGAAACAACTTCGAATAATGAGTCCAAGGCGGGATAACCGAACACCAGAAATATGAACCATGATATTAAAATAACAAAGAAAAACATTAAGATTAACATTAAGGCTCGTTGAATATCGTCGGGCTCGAGTAACTTTCCTGCAAGACGTGGTTCATTGACAGCGTGGCTGGGCATGGTGGTTCTTTGCAATAAGACCTGAATTAATCGCAATAAAATCAGTAACCGTAATATTTTCACACCACCAGCAGTTGAGCCAACTCCACCACCAACAAACATGGAGCCCATTAAAACTGCTTTTGAAGCATCGCTCATTTCACCAATATTTAAACTGGTAAAACCTGCGGTGGTTTGCGCAGAAAAACCAATTAATAGTGCATGTCCGACAACTTCTGAAAAAGCCCATCCTGTCTGTAAATAGATGAAAACTCCTAACAGGAGAGAACTGATAATGCCTAATATAAGAAGGGTGCGAAGTTCCATATCACTCAGAGTTACGCGCCAGTTTTTTTGCCTGATGAGATAATACAATGGCAGAGGAGTAGCGCCCAAAAACGCAAGACCAATGACAGCATAAGCACTTGCTGGTTTGTCAAAAGCCGCCAGGCTATCTGTGTACGTGGAAAAACCACCCGTTGAAATGGCAGAAAGCGTATGCGTGAGCGCCAGAAAACCATCAGCGCTAAGCGCGAAAAGTATTAGGAATCCAACCAGCGTAAACGTTAAATAAATACCCAGCATTCTTCGAGCGTGCGTACGAGCTGTAGTAAGCAGGTTTTCACTGGCTATGGTCTCGGTTAGCCTGCGCGCCGCCAGTTGATGCCTTATCAGCAAGGCAACCGAAAGCACCACAATACCTAACCCACCGTACCATTGCATCCAGGCGCGAGTGAATAAAAAAGTGGGGGACGTATCTTCTATATTGGCTACTGTAGTTAAACCTGTGGTAGTCACAGCTGATACTGCTTCGAATAATGTATCTGGCATTGAGAGTCCCGCGGTATTCATGGGGTAAAGCATGAGCAAAGGTGATAATACAAATGCCAAAGCTACTATCACTAGTGCTTCGTTAGCCTGAATCTGTTCCGGTGTCTGAATGCGTGTGGTGGGGAGAGCGAGTGTTAGAATAATGAGGATAACGAAAAAGTAACGAATTGACGCATCGTATTCGGCAAACATCAATGAAACTATTAGAGGCGCTAAGATAAGAATTGCATGTACGATAAGTAGTTGTCCAATATATTTGGTGATTACGGATAAACGAACCGCATAAGATAGTGTGGATTGTCTATTTACCATTTCTTTGAAGTCAAATTATTGTTCTGTTTGTATTACATTACCATAGTTTCGTTAAAAATCTGTATAACGTGTTTTTGCTGTAATACTTGCTTTGACAAAATCATGGGTAACGGTAAATTGCTCTATTGTTCGTTATTTAAAATTTGACGGGTGTTTGTACCAGTAAAGAATCAACAGAAACCCGAAAAACATTCCTCCTAAATGGGCAAAATGTGCAACGCCGGCTTCGGAGCCGGTAACCCCCGCCCAAAGCTCAATAGCTGCGAAAATTGTCACAAACCATTTGGCTTTTAACGGTATGGGAGGAAATACCAGCATTAGTACCTGATTGGGATACCACATTCCGAAAGCCAGTAATATCCCGAATACGCCACCAGAAGCGCCAATCGTAGGATAGTAATCACCGCTCATAGTCGAGACTAAAAGTTGTGTCATACCCGCACCAAGCACACATACAAAATAATAAATGATAAATCGACGGGATCCCCAGGTGTTTTCCATACGCGAACCAAATAACCATAATCCATACATATTCAACAATAGATGCAGGATACTGCCATGCAGGAAACTGTACGTCACTAATTGGAAAATCTGGAAATGTGGTTGCATGGGTTCAAAGATGGGAGGTGTAGTAGCGCTCAAAGGCCACAAGGCCAGACCGACAATTATTTGAGGGCCAAGCATGAGTTCCAGCACAAACATAAGGCCGTTTGCAATCAGTAAGGTCTTGACGACAGGCGGAAGCAGAGAATAGGGCATAATGAAATTAGTTCTTTGTCAAACCATCGTTCTTCGCGTATGGGTTATCACAGCGTTCCTGTTTTATCATTCATCCATTCAATCTAGAGCAGAACCAGCGGTAAAAGTCCCAATACGCCGAACAGTATTAAATAGAAAGCCACAATAAAATTTAATAACCTGGGCCAAATCAGAATGGCTATGCCCGAGAGTAATGCTATCAATGGCGGGCCGGCCATAAAAAAGTCTACACTCATTATTGTACTCCTTTGATTAGCGGCACTACTTTCTCATCCCCATAGACAAGAAATGTATATTGCCGAGTACCAATTTGCTGGCGTCGAACAACATCTTCTCTAAATGCACTGGACGAGTTCTTGCGCCGCGTCAATCCGTCAAGACATTTTGCCGCAGGTTCACATGTATATGCGTGGGCGCCGGGGGCGCGTTATTTCGAAGCTTTTTGAAAATCCGACACAACTAAGAGACTAGAGTATGAAGTAGGTCGAGCGTCTACAAGTACAAAGTGGCTATATTGTGTACAGAGCAAATATGCGCAACAGCTGTTTTAGCTTTTCCTGCAAAAATTTAACGGCTGTAAAACAACGGTAGCTCTTTTTTATGATGTAAGCTCACCTCTACACTGAAGCCATTAAATTATTAGACTAGAGATAGAAATAATGAGTGAACCTATATCAATAGAATGGCTGGTTTGGCTGGGTATATTATTTTGTCTATCACAATCAGCCATGTTTTCAGGATTGAATCTCGCCCTACTGGGCATCAGCCGCCTGCGGTTGGAAGTGGAGGCTTCGGCGCAGAACCCTGCTGCAGTGAAAATATTAGCACTACGCAAGGATTTCAATTTTCTCCTGACGACGATCCTGTGGGGAAACGTGGCAATTAATGTGCTATTGACGTTGCTTTCAGATTCCGTAATGGCTGGCATTAGCGCGTTTTTCTTTTCTACGATTTTAATAACTTTTTTTGGTGAAATTACGCCACAGGCTTATTTCTCACGGCACGCCATGCAGATGGGGTCATTACTGGCACCGGTATTACGCATTTATCAAATACTACTTTATCCGGTAGCCAAACCTACCGCTCTGGTACTGGATTGGTGGCTGGGCGAGGAGGGCATCCGCTATTTCAGGGAGCGTGATTTACGCACCGTGATACGCAAGCACATCGAAGCAGAAGAAACCGACGTGGATCGCCTGGAGGGAGTCGGTGCACTGAATTTTCTCGCGCTGGACGATATTGCAGTTACGCAAGAAGGAGAGCATGTAGATCCAGAGAGTGTCATTCATTTGCCGACGAAAAACGGGGAGCCGGTATTTCCGGAATTTGAACGAACAATCCTGGATCCGTTTTTACGTGATGTGAATAGTTCCGGTAAAAAGTGGGTGATCATTGTTGACGAGAATAATCAGCCCTGTGTGGTATTAAACGCCAACGCCTTTCTGCGACAAGCCTTATTCGGTGCAGAGCCTGTCAATCCTTACATGTTTTGTCACCGCCCCATCATTGTTACGGACCCTTATACCCTGCTTGGTAAGGTGGTATCCAAATTACGTGTCTATCCAAAGTCTGAGATTGATGATGTTATCGATGATGATCTTATTCTTATCTGGGCAGAAGAAAAACGGGTGATTACCGGAGCAGATATCCTTGGCCGTTTGTTACGGGGCATAGCACTGCGTGATCTCAAAAGTGTATCCACAAGTTAACAACAAATATGATTTCTTCGGGTAAAGCTAGATGAAACGACATGAAAAAGATTGAGTAATATCAATGTAATATCGCTGTAAGTTAATATAGATTTGAAATTAAGACCTAATCATCATGGATATGGTATCTGTATCTTGGGAACGCCTGTTTGAGGCCGATATGATCTTCCGTATCGGCCTGCAGGTACTATTGCTTGCAACCTCTGCATTTTTCTCTGGTTCCGAGACTGCCTTGTTTTCACTGTCACGCCTGGACCTGCAGCAATTGCGGCATGAACGGCATCCTCGTTTTGAAACATTGCAAACACTACTGGAACGGCCGAGACAACTGATTATTTCCATTCTTTGCGGCAATGAAATTATCAATGTGGCAGCGGCGGCCAATTTGACGGGCATCATGGTGGCGTTGTATGGCGCCGAGCTGGGTGGCGCGTTAACGGTGTTAGTCATGGTGCCATTACTTTTGTTGTTTGGCGAAGTTACGCCAAAGACCATTGCAGTTTCTGATCCAGTAAAAGTCAGTACGCGTGTTATTGCTTTGCCGCTAAGCCTTTGGGTGAGGGTAGTGGCACCATTTCGTTGGGCCGTTCGACTGGTTTCCGATCGCCTGACTACCTGGATTGTGGGCGAGGAGACCGCGGCAGAAAATATACTCAAGATTGATGAGTTTCGAAGCCTGGTAGATGAGGTGGTAAAAGGCGGTGAACTCACTGCCAGCGAACGTGCCTTTATCTATAATCTGCTGGAAGCGTGTACCACCGAGGTTATCGAGATCATGATTCCTCGCACAAAAGCCGCGTTTATTAATGCAGAAATGCCGGTTCCGAATATCGTCGAGCAAATACGGCATCTGCGCTATACACGATTGCCGGTATATCGTGAAACCCGGGACAACCTGGTGGGTTTCATTCACGCTGAAGATATTATGCAACGGGTACTCAATGACGTGGATTTTTCCAACGTCAAGCTGGATGAAATTTTGCGGCCGCCTATCATCGTACCACCGACCAAGAAAGTCGATGAGATGCTGGATTTCTTCCTGGATCACAAGGTCCAGGCAGCCGCGGTGTTGAATGAGTTTGGGGGTATTGATGGTCTGGTTACAATGAAAAGCGTTCTCAATTTTATCTTTGGCAAGATTACTCCGGAAACGGCGCCGCATGTTTTCGCTGCGGAACTGGCGGAGAATGTTTACGAAGTAGCGGGTGACATGAAACTTACAGCCTTCAATGATCTGACAAATTTTGGTATTAGCGACCCACGTATGACGACCATTGGCGGTGTTATGTTGCGAGCGCTTGACCGCCTGCCGCAGGTAGATGACGAAGTCACCATCGAAGGTGTAATACTGACAGTGCTGGAAATGAAAGGCCATCGTATCGCCAAACTACGGGCTTCCAAAGGCGGCACGACAGAGGAATCCGAGACTGAATCACATGAATAAAAGTTGACAGATGGTGTAAGGAACATGGATATACTTTTAATAATTTTGGCGATGGTAGTTTTGTTATTGTTACAGGGCTTTTTTTCCGGTTCCGAAATTGCCCTGGTACATGCCGATCGCCTGAAACTGCATCATTTAGCCAGTCATGGTCATAGAAGTGCGACACTCATCTTAAAACTTTTTCATAAACCTGAAGTTTTGTTAGGTACAACCCTGGTGGGTACCAACTTGTCACTGGTGGCACTGACGACTCTTGGCACCATTTTAATGATCCGTTTTTTCGGCCACTATGGTGATATCATTGCATTTCTTATTTATACGCCACTGTTCCTGATTTTTGGCGAAGTGGTTCCTAAAAGTGTTTACCAGCAAAAAGCCGATACACTCGCACTTGTTATTGTCTATCCTCTGCAGTTTTTTTCCTGGTTGTTCTATCCGCTAGTGTTTATATTTTCATGGGTGGCGCGCAGGGTAGCGCACATGGCCGGTATTGAAGTGGCATCCCGTGAGCTTTTCACCAATCGAGAGCAGTTACGTGCCGTCATTGAAATGGCAGAGCAGGGTGCTGATATTGATGTGTTTGATCGTGATCGCATATTGCGAGTTACACGTTTTGCAGACACCACAGTCGGACAAACCATGATACCAATAGCTGAGATAACTATGTTGAATTCCAGCAAAACCACTCAGGATGCCATACAGCTGGCGAAAGACCGGGGCCATTTTCGGCTGCCGGTGTACAAAGACGAACAAAATAACGTTGTTGGTGTTGCGAGCTTTACCATGTGGGATCTCATGGACCCGGCGTTGCCGAAACGCCGGCTTTCTGAGCTAATTCAACCGGCTTACTATGTAACCGTACATCAGTTGCTGGATGAACTCTTGCCGAATTTACAGCAACGCAGGGATCATATGGCGGTTGTGGTTGATGAGTTTGAGTCCGCGATTGGTATGATCACGCTGGAAGACGTACTGGTAGAAGTTGTCGGTGAGGTGGTAAATGTTGGCTATACATTTGAAGGCCACTTGCCACGGCAAAAATACAGTATTGTAAAACTGGAAAACGGTACTTATCTGATGGATGGACGGGTATCTATAATTGATGCCAATACGGTACTAGATGTCGCATTACCATCCCCCGAGGCTCATACGGTAGGGGGTATGGTCATTTCGCACTTGCGTCATATCCCCTCAGTCGGTGAACACGTTATACAGAGTGGTTACCGTTTTACCGTAGAGGAAGTCAGTGAGCGTGGCATCAGGAAGTTGCGTGCGGAGCCTGTGGGTTAAGAAACTGTTCGAATATTGTTTAAATATCGGAGTAGGTTGTTTTTTCGAAATAATATCACAATTCTATTATTCTGATGATTCATCGAGCCGTTTCTCTGCTTCGCGCACCCGTTCCGTTTTGTCGGCTTCTTGCAGGTGCTCATTGTCGCCTGTTCTGCCGCGTTTGCGTTGACTCAACTCTGCTACAGTAGAATCCAGTCTATAGATAATGACGTTATCACCAATTACCACCATGGTTTCGCCATTGGGAGCAGCAATGAATTCGCCACTGATTCTTTCGATGCCTAGAACTTACAAAACGTTCATCGCGCAGTTTTAATTGGCGTAGTGTCAGGTTCGCTAGCCAGTCACCGGTATCGATGTGTATTTCACTGACCTTGTACTCACCAGCCAGGTGCAGCAGGCTGGTATAATCCCTGATTTCCAGGTTCGTGTAGCGTGACAGTGCACGCTCAAAAAACTACGTCGTAGATACCATGCCATGCTTGGAATCACGTAACGATGTAAGGTCTACGACATAGCAGGATAAAAGATGGGTACACGCTATTTAACATAATATATATTATGCGCATATACAGATAGATCGGTGTTTGCAGGTTTCTTTTAGCCTCCTTTACCCATACGGCCGTTTATTAAAGGTATTTCCAGGAATCAGTTGTTAGCATGATACCCCGTCCCTGTAATCCGTCATTCACTATCGTTGCGCGTGACGAATAGCGATAGCCAGGAAGCTGCCCCAGCTTGTATGACGTGGCAACAGAATTTCAGCAAGTCTCGCGAATGGATTACCACTCGGAAAAAACACAGCGGTACCGTACTTGATGTTTACGTTATTGGAGGCGTCTCTGCCAACCAGTGTTTAACATCGTTTAAATTGTCCCAACGCGCGCCCTGATATGTGCCGCGATCAAATTTTTGCTTGAAGAGCCAGCCGTCTCGATTAAGCAATCCAGTAATGATACCTTGATGGGATACGCGCAGCATTTCGTGAATCGCTTGTTGGGTATATGTCAACAAAGTCATTGTTATTAAAAGGTCAGTACCCGATCTGAATGCTGTACCAACTCATAAAGATCCTTCATGGTCGATAGCGGACATAACTCCGAACCTTCGCTTTTACGCAACTTGAGGCAAGTCCCGCACGCTAGGATTTCGCCGCCTTTATCGATAAACGTTTTCATTTGTTCAGTGACCCTGAATTGTTCCGTATCCAGCTTTTCGCTTTCAACGCCTTTTGCGAGCAAGAACGTTTTTACGCTGTCGTTGTTTTCCAGAGCGAATACGCCTAAACGAAACGCGTTCCAGACGGTTTCCGCATCATCGCTATAAAGAATGATCCCCAATTTCATGACCTGTACTCCTTTTTGGCGTTCAAAGTTACTGTTCAATGACAAAACCCAGCCGATTCCACTCCATCATTCCGCCTTTGACAATATGCACATCATGCACATCGTTGAACCCTTTTTGCGCCAGTAACTTCACGGCTTTCGTCGAGCATTTGTCAGTGTGGCAAATAATGGCAATAGGAACCGTTGCCGGTAGTCGACGTGTTCGTGAAAGCGTTGCGCAAGTTCTTCCACTGGTATGTACACGCTTGCGGGACATGTCCTTGTTCGTTAACAAAGTCACTGGCTGTACGCACATCTAGCTCATAATAGATGTCCTGGTGTTGGTCGAGTTTGCTTTTCAGAGTTTCGACGCTGAGCATAAGTGAGCGGCACAGGTCTTTTATCAAGCGTGGCACGAAACGCAATCAGACCCTTTTGAATCAATCCTTCACTGCCAGCGATCGCTTCCCGTCCGGCATAACCCAGATAGGTATATGCAATGGCACCGGGTAACATGCAAATGTAAGAAGCAATGATGTAATGCCAAAGTTTAATTCGTGTGAGGCCAAGTGCGTAGTTCAGCAGGTTAAAGGGAAACAATGGTACCAGGCGCACGAATGCAACACCGGTTTTATGCTCCACCCATTCCGAGGAAAAAAACGTGCTATCAGAAAAGCCAGTGTTGCGCCGATGGTCGCACCAGTAAGGTTATATAATGTGCCCCATATAGGGCCAAACAGCGCGCCGACGTCCAGTGTTAATACAGAGCCTGGTAAAAACAATATTGTAGTGAATGCATAGATGAGTATAAACAGTACCGTTCCCCCCGCTCCTGCCTCCTGGACCCACTGTTCCAAAGCTGTGGCATCAAATTAGTCACGGTAAGGAATGGCCACACCAATCGCCGCGGCAAGCAAAACAAAAAGCGCCCGGCGTGTCAGGTTACGATTCACCTCCCTGCCCTGATGGATTGCTCCATTCACGACGGTTGATTGCGTAACCGGTCACCTCACCTTTAAACGGCAGCATCAACATGCCGGGTAACTGGTCGACCTGTTTTGGGTCCCGGTACTTGTGAATGCCAATGGTCATACCCTGATGACCGGCACGCGGCTGGTCGATATAAGTGCCGAACAGTCTGTCCCAGATCGACAGATTAAAACCATAGTTACTGTTCGCTTCGTTATCTTCCACGGAATGATGCACTCGGTGCATATCAGGCGTGACTAACAGCCAGCGCAACACCCGGTCGAGTCCTTTGGGAAGGTTTATATTACCGTGGTTGAACATGGCCATGGCGTTGAGAATGACTTCAAAAATCACC
>Ga0111151_1234_pt1 | contig 9555 bp, 8 predicted proteins | sample DeeMarSeWOR28_12_FD_80257 | JGI IMG/M metagenome (GOLD analysis project Ga0111151, IMG submission 80257) | Gammaproteobacteria bacterium SG8_15 | reverse complement strand
GTATTCGACCGTAAGCGCGCCAAGCTCGAACACATGCGTGCTCTGGGGCATAACGTGACGGCGCTTTATCCCTATCAACATAGCCTCATTGAGCATGTGAAACACGCTGATTTACTCATCGGCGCTATTCTTGTGGTCGGTGAGCGGGCGCAAAAAATTGTCAGCGCGGATATGGTGCGTTCCATGAAAAAGGGGAGCGTGATTATCGATATCTCCGTAGATCAGGGAGGTTGTGTGGAAACTACTCGCCCCACCAATTATGAAAATCCTACCTTCGAATGGGAAGGCGTGATTCATTTTGGGGTGACCAACATGCCAGGCGCGGTACCACGCAGTGCGTCGCAAGCCTTGTCAGCATCGTTATTACCCAATGTATTGCGACTAGCGACGCCCGATTGGGAGCAACAAACGGATCTGGTGGCGGGAATTAACGTGAAACAGGGAGAAATCCTGCATCCTGCGCTGCAAAACCTGTAAAATATGGTTTTTTATGAACTTAATTTGCAAAATGCGTCAGGTTTACCAAAATATATACAATCAGATCAATTGTTGCTGTACATAAATTCGACTTCCAGTTTGGTAGAGTCGTAAACAAATTATGCGCAATCAAGACGATTGCAGGAAATGAAAAGAGGTAAGGGAATTTGGCTCAAGCGACAGCAAAAGCATCCAGTAAAAACTCCGTTCCATTGTCTGATACTACTGTGCGAGGCTTGCGCGAAGGCGCGTTAATTGTGTTTGGCGCCATCGCGATTTATTTATTGTCCTCGCTGATTACCTATCACAATGCCGATCCCGGCTGGTCGCACAGTGAAACCACCGACCACGTGCGTAATGCGGGCGGCGTGGCTGGCGCCTGGTTTGCCGATTCTTTTCTTTATTTATTCGGTTACCTGGCCTACCTGTTTCCCATCATGGTGGCTTACGTGGGCTGGCTGATGTTTAAGGGCCGTGATGATGCGGCAGGATTCGATGGACGAATCGCCGGTTTGCGAGCAATCGGTTTTGTGTTGACCCTGTGTGCTGGCACCGGCCTGGCGACCCTGCACTTTGCTGACGTGTCACAGTTGCCTCTCAACTCCGGTGGCATTCTCGGGGACGTGGTGGGGTTTGGCCTGACGGGTGTGTTCAGTTTTCTTGGCGGTACTTTGTTGTTGGTGGCACTGTTTCTGACAGGAGTAACCCTGTTTACCAACCTGTCCTGGTTTCGCGTCATGGATGAGACCGGGCGTTTGACCTTGAGCCTGTTGAATCGGGTAATCGATCAATGGTATCGCCTGCGCGATTACGTTGAGGGTCGCCGGGCGCGGATGGAACGCGAAGAAGTCGTTGAAGTTCAGAAGAAGAAAAAGCAGAAGCGCAAACCCATCAAGATAGAACCGGTCGTGGAAACCATTGAGTATTCAGAGCGGGAGGAAAAAGAACGTCAGGCCCCGTTATTCGAACCGCCCGCGGATGAGGCGTTGCCAGCGTTGGCTTTGCTGGACGTTGCAGAAGCCAAGAAAAACGCACTGTGGAACTGAAACTGCTGGATTTTGGAATCGAAGTACAGGTAGTCGCCGTGCACCCCGGTCCCGTGGTTACCCGCTATGAACTGGATCCCGCGCCCGGCGTGAAAGTCAGTCAGATCAGTAATCTTTCCAAGGACCTGGCGCGTTCCCTGTCCGCTATTAGTGTACGCGTGGTCGAGGTTATTCCTGGCAGAGGTATTGCGCTCCAGGCAATACGAGAATGCGCATTCGCCAATTAGTGTCGCGCTGGGTAAGGATATCAGCGGCCAGCCTATCATTGCGGATCTGCAAAAAATGCCGCACCTGCTGGTGGCAGGTACTACCGGTTCCGGTAAGTCGGTAGGCTTGAACGCCATGGTGCTGAGCCTGTTATATAACTCCACGCCCAATGAAGTGCGCTTGATCATGATCGACCCGAAAATGCTGGAGCTTTCGGTTTATGAAGGTATCCCGCATTTGCTGGCACCGGTGGTCACCGATATGAAACAGGCGGCGAACGCCTTGCGCTGGGCCATTGCGGAAATGGAACGCCGTTATACCCTTATGGCACACCTGGGTGTGCGTAACCTGGCGGGGTATAACAAGAAGGTAAGGCAGGCCAATGAAAATGAAGAATGGATTGTAGATCCCACCTATACACCCAACGAATTGCTGGATGACGACGAAGAACGTTACCTGGAGCCATTCCCGTTGATTGTTATCGTGATCGACGAACTGGCCGACCTGATGATGGTGGTGGGCAAGAAAGTGGAAGAGTTGATTGCTCGTCTGGCGCAAAAAGCCCGTGCCGCCGGTATTCACCTGATTCTGGCCACGCAGCGCCCATCAGTGGATGTGTTAACTGGTTTAATCAAGGCGAACATCCCGACGCGGATAGCCTTTCAGGTCTCCGCCAAAGTGGATTCGCGCACTATACTGGATCAGGGTGGCGCCGAGCAGTTGCTGGGTCATGGTGACATGCTGTATCTGGCGCCCGGCACCGGTATTCCGACGCGGGTACACGGCGCATTCGTATCTGACGCCGAAGTGCATCGCGTGGTAGCCGATCTCAAGAGTCGCGGCGAACCGGAGTACGACGATGAAATTCTCGAAGGACCCTCTACGATTACCGATAAAGGATATCCGGTGCTGGAGGAGAGCAGCAGCGACATCGATGAACTGTATGATCAGGCGGTTGCTATTATTACCGAAACCCGTCGCGCATCCATTTCCGGTGTGCAACGCCGGCTCAAGATTGGCTACAATCGGGCGGCTCGTATGGTAGAGGAAATGGAAAAAAATGGTATCGTGGGTCCGCTACAGTCCAACGGTACCCGGGAAGTTCTTGCGCCCCCACCACCAGAACTATAGTTTGCTCACTAATTATTGAATCGATATTCAGTAGATATCATTACCAAGAAACTTTCGTCACGAATAATAACTTATACATTATTACCGTTCTTGCTTCCTAACCGTAGGTTGATCATCGAATATGAAAAGCTATGTTGTTTTGTTTCTACTGTTGTTGTCAGTAAATTTTAGTTCAGTTGTGTTTGCCGGCAACGCCGAGCAGCGCCTGGAACGGTTTTTTAAGCAGGTGCAGAGTATGCGCGCCGACTTCACGCAAACCGTGATTAGTGAGAACAGACGTTCTGCTGAAAAATCCCAGGGTGTGCTGCAAATGCAGCGGCCGGGCAAATTCCGCTGGGAATATCAAACACCCTACGAGCAACAGATCATTGCCAATGGTAAAAAGTTGTGGATTTATGATGTGGAAATGGAGCAGGTGATTGTTAAAAAACTGGACCTGGCTCTGGGCGACACGCCAGCGGTGTTGTTGAGTGGTGGCGCTAATATTGCCGACAGGTTTGATATCAAGGAAATTAGCGTCGACAGTGAAGGCGAATCATCGCTGTACTGGCTGCAGTTGCTGCCAAAACAGCAGGAGGCAAGCTTCGAAAAATTACTTCTGGCTTTCGCCGGAGACAATTTGCAGATTATGGAGCTTAAAGACAAAATCCGGTGATCGATAGCTCAGTATTTTCCTTCGAACCCCCGGCCGGTGTTGACGTGATTGACGAAGCAGTGGAATCACAATAGCTATTAGTACCTGGCCTGACGCGCATGCGGCTTGATAATTTTTCATGAACCATCCCGACTTATTGACAACTGACCCGGAACTGAATCAACGGCCATTGGCTGATCGCATGCGCCCGGTGCGTCTTGACGAGTTTTTTGGGCAGCAACATTTGCTCGGTGAAAATAAACCATTGCGCCAGGCTATAGAATCTGGCCGTTTGCATTCCATGGTGTTCTGGGGCCCGCCGGGAACGGGTAAAACCACCCTGGCATATATGATCGCGCAAACTATCAATGCACAGTTTTTGACAGTGTCTGCAGTGCTTGCCGGGGTCAAGGAAATTCGTCATGCCATTGATCTGGCGCGGCAACACCGTGAGCAATACAACCAGGACACAGTACTGTTTGTGGACGAGGTGCATCGTTTCAACAAAGCGCAGCAGGATGCTTTCCTGCCATTTGTTGAAGATGGCACGGTGATTTTTATTGGTGCTACCACGGAAAATCCTTCCTTCGAATTGAACAATGCCTTGTTGTCCCGCGCCCGTGTGTATGTCTTAAGGAATCTGGATACGGACGCTCTACTGGCGATCATTGATCGAGCCTTGACGGACAGCGAGCGCGGGCTGGGGAAACTGGCCATTGATTTCCCGCTGGAACTTCGCGAGTCTCTGGCACAATTTGCCGATGGCGATGCCAGGCGCGCGCTCAATGTGCTGGAAATCTGTTGTGATCTGGCAGAACCCGATGAGCAGGGTCGAATCTCAATTAACGCCGATGTGCTCAATGAAGTATTAACCGGAACCCTGCGCCGTTTTGATAAAGGGGGTGAGGCGTTTTACGATCAAATATCTGCCCTGCATAAATCGGTGCGTGGTTCGGATCCCGATGCCGCGCTTTACTGGATGGCACGCATGATCGACGGTGGTTGTGATCCCCTCTATCTCGCCCGGCGTATCGCACGCATGGCATCGGAAGATATTGGCAACGCCGATCCGCGCGCACTGCAACTGGCGCTCAATGCCTGGGATGCGCAACAGCGACTGGGTAGTCCGGAAGGTGAGCTGGCACTGGCGCAGGCGGTGGTGTATCTCGCGTGCGCAGCAAAAAGCAATGCGGTGTACATGGCTTACAATGCGGCATTGCAGGATGCCAGGCAATACGGATCGCTGGATGTACCGCTCAAATTACGCAATGCGCCAACGCGTTCACGACGAACCTGATGCCTATGCAGCAGGGGAAAAATATTTTCCCGATGACATGCCTGAAAAGATATACTATCAACCTGCTGAACGAGGTCTGGAACAGAAAATCGCGGAAAAACTTCGCTATTTGCGGCAACTGGATCAACAGGCGGCGGCAAAAACCGATAACTCGAAGTCATAGCACGCTGTTAGCAGCAATGAATGTAAAGTTAATAATTAATCTTACCCGTAAAGGTTTGGTATAGCATGCAATTAGTCGCGATTGCCGCGGGTGGCGCACTGGGTGCCTTATTCCGCTACTGGGTGTCCAATGGGGTACATCTAGTTGCCGGTCGTTCGTTCCCCTATGGCACCTTGACGGTAAATGTTATCGGTTCGCTGTGTATCGGGCTATTATACGTATTGTTTAATGAACGCTTTGAGGTTGCTGCCCACTGGCGCGCGTTGCTGATGGTGGGGGTGCTGGGCGCGTTTACCACGTTTTCCACCTTTTCCATGGAAACCCTGGAGTTGCTCGAGAAGCGCGATATATTAAAAGCTGTGTTGAACATGTTTTTGAATGTTGGGTTGTGTGTGCTTGCTGCATGGATTGGGGTAATTCTGGCGCGGGCTATCTAGGAAAATGAGTAAAATAATCTATATAAAAAGTTAACAAAGTTAACAAAGAGTCACCCAGGAAAAATCAATGTTGGATCCCAAATTAATTCGAAACGAACTCGGTTACGTTGCTGATCAATTGGCGCGGCGCGGTTTTAAACTGGATGTCGCGGCCATTTCCGCACTGGAAGATGAGCGCAAAGCGATCCAGGTGGAAACCCAGCAACTGCAAAACGACCGCAACAAAAGTTCCAAAGCCATTGGTCAGGCCAAGGCGAAAGGTGAAGATGCGCAACCCTTGCTGGATGCAGTGGCGAATTTGGGCGACAAGCTCAAGGCCACCGAAGAACGTCTCGAACAAATCCAGAATCAGCTAAATGATATTTTGCTGGGTATCCCGAATATCCCCCAGGTGGATGTACCGGATGGCAAGGATGAAAACGATAACCTTGAAGTGCGTCGTTGGGGTGAGCCGCCAACGTTTGATTTCGAGGTAAAGGATCATGTCGATCTGGGTGATGGTCTGGGTTATGTCAACTTTGATACCGCGGCGAAAATTACCGGTAGTCGTTTTAACGTGATGACGGGGCCCATTGCCCGGTTGCACCGTGCTTTGACCCAGTTCATGCTGGATATCCATACCCGGGAACATGGATACATGGAAGTGTATGTTCCTTACGTAGTCAACAGCGACAGTTTGCAGGGAACCGGGCAATTACCTAAATTTGAAGAGGACCTGTTTAAGCTGAACACGGATCCGCCTTACTACCTGATCCCCACTGCGGAAGTGCCGGTAACCAATATCGTGCGTGATACTATTCAAAACGGCGAAGATATGCCGTTGCGCTTCGTGTGTCACACGCCATGCTTTCGCAGTGAGGCCGGTTCCTACGGCAAGGACACTCGTGGCATGATCCGCCAGCACCAGTTTGATAAAGTGGAACTGGTGCAGATCGTTCGGCCACAGGATTCCAAAGATGCGCTCGAGCAATTGACCGGTCATGCTGAGCGAATATTACAAATGCTGGAGTTGCCTTATCGTACTGTTACGTTGTGTACCGGAGATATGGGCTTTTCGGCGGCAAAAACCTATGACATCGAAGTCTGGCTGCCGGGCCAGAACAAATACCGGGAAATTTCTTCCTGTAGTAATTTTGAGGATTTCCAGGCGCGGCGCCTGAAAGCGCGTTGGCGCGAAACCGACAACGACAAGCCACAACTGGTGCATACGCTGAATGGTTCCGGCCTGGCAGTGGGGCGGACCCTGGTGGCTGTCATGGAAAACTATCAGCAAGGCAGTGGTGCTATTGCTATCCCAAAAGTGTTACAGCCCTATATGGGTGGGATGAATATAATAGAGTAACGTTTAATACAACGGTCAAATCATGCAATATTTTCCCATGTTTTTTAAATTGGAAGGCCGGCCCTGCCTGGTGATAGGGGGCGGTGACGTGGCGGCCCGCAAGGTGTCTTTGCTGCTGCGTGCCGGCGGTAAGGTGACCGTGATTTCACCTTCCTTGTGTGAAAGTATGCAAGGCAAACTCAACGCCGGGGAAATTGAGGTTCAGCAAAAAAATTTCGAAGCGGGTGATGTCGACGAATATGCCGTGGTTATAGCGGCCACTGATGACAAGTCTGTTAACCGCACGATTTCCGAAATCGCCCAGCAGAAAAATATTCCCGTCAACGTGGTAGATCAACCCGGTCTGTGCAGTTTTGTTGTGCCATCCATTATTGATCGTTCGCCGGTTCAGGTGGCGGTCTCCACCGGCGGTGCATCTCCGGTGCTGGCGCGTTTGTTGCGCGCGCGTCTGGAAACCATGATTCCATCAGCCTATGGCAAACTGGCTTCCTTGATGGAAGAGTTTCGTGACAAAGTCAAGCAGCACGTAAAAGATCCTGACAAGCGTCGGCATTTCTGGGAAACAGTGATTCAGGGACCCATCGCGGAGATGGTGTTTTCCGGTAAGGAAGAAGCAGCACGGGAAGCCATGCACACGGCAATTGATCAGGGCGAGGATGCCATGCCCGACCGTGGCGAAGTTTATCTCGTCGGTGCGGGGCCGGGCGATCCGGACTTACTGACATTCCGGGCGTTGCGCTTGCTGCAACAAGCCGACGTTATTGTCTATGACCGATTGGTGTCGGAAAACATCCTGGAACTGGCGCGACGTGATGCTGATCTAGTGTACGTGGGTAAAGAGCGTGACAAGCATACCCTGCCGCAGGAAGACATTAATGAAATGTTGGCGCGTATTGCCAAAAAAGGCAAACGGGTATTGCGCCTTAAAGGCGGTGATCCTTTTATCTTTGGCCGCGGTGGAGAAGAAATTGAAACCCTGATGCAGGCTGGCGTTCCTTTTCAGATTGTACCGGGAATCACTGCGGCTGCTGGCGCAGCATCCTATGGTGGTATCCCGTTGACTCACCGCAACTACGCACAATCAGTGCTATTTGTTACCGGGCATCTCAAAGACGGCAGTATGGATCTCAACTGGAATGCACTGGTGCAGCCCAACCAGACAGTGGTGGTTTATATGGGATTGTTGGGTGCGAAGCAATTATGCGAAAAACTCATTGAGCATGGCATGAGCCCGGATAAACCTATCGCGCTCGTTCAACAGGCGACTACCCCGCAACAAAAGGTATTTATTGGCACACTACAGACCATGCCCGGAATTATTGATCAAAATACTATAAAGCCGCCTACCCTGATCATTGTGGGTGAAGTTGTTCAACTGCACAACAAGCTCGCATGGTTTGAGCCGACCCCATAGCCGTGTAATCCCATAGACCATCTATTTGATGGCCGATGTTTTTCTGCTATTCAATATATATCCAGTATAGATCGCTATTATACAATTAGATTTTCTCGTTAGTCGCATAAGAAATTGATTTATGCGATGATTGTCTCCTGATTGGTATTTTTAACGCTTAATTGTGAACGACATGGTCTATTCTATAAAGGTGTCTCAGTGAAAGCTGCTGTAACAATGGTATTATCCTGCCTGGTAGAGACGATGAAAAAATATTTTAGCCTGGTTCTTTTATCTGGATTGGTGGTGTTGGCTGGATGTGAACTCGATTCCCCCGATGATACACCTTACCTGGGTCCATCGATTGTGAATTCATTCAATGTTTTCGGTAATACGGTGGACATGGATGAGCGCATCGTGCTCCCTTTACTCCCTAACAATGCAATTGTAACTGGCGATTTCGATTTGCAATGGGATGTTACTTCCAGTGATCCCTATATGATTGAGGTCTATATCAGCAGTAACAGTGTGCTCGATCCCATCGATACCTTGTTCCTGCAAATGCAGTGCGGTAGTAACGGCTTTCAGTTTACCTGTGATCAGCTCGGTGATATCCCCTGTGTCATTGCTTATGAACCTGATTATGAGATGACTGAATTGCGCGATGAAAATAACGAAATTGTTGTTGATGTTAATGGTGATCCGATTATGGTCGCAGCTAAAGATCCTGCTACTGGATATTTCATCGTATTAGATGACCGTTATTATTTGCGCTGCGCTAATGGGCCGGCGACCGTGCGTATTGCCGAGATCACAGATCGTGTTGAGTTAAACGGCTTTCCTTTTATCAATTATTTAATATTTAAGGCTTGTGCCACCGACGAGTTATTGTGCTATTCCAGTCCAGTTTCTGAATAGTCAGCCCTGATCAGTATTTTGATAAGATAATCTTTAAATAACTAATATTTCGCAGACTATTTCCTCAGGCCGACTATCTTTTTCTCGTGGCGCACAGTTAAATGCAGGACAGTACATTGTCGTCAATTGCGCAGGCGGTGGAGTTTGAGAATAAATTCAGATTCTAGACAGTCGCTGTTTTGTACTGCTTCAGACTGCTGGCGATCACTTCGATGGGCATAGGTGTGCTTATCGCGTATCCCTGGGCATAGTCTACCCCCAATTTCGTGAGCTGATGGATAATCGCCGGGTTTTCCGCGCATTCGGCAATGGTTCGAATCCCGATGACGTGTCCCACTTCGTTGATTGCTGCCACCATAGCCTGATTGATGGGATCGTTAATCATGTCCTGCACAAAACTGCCGTCGATCTTCAGATAATCCACCGGCAGATTTTTCAGATAGGTGAAGGATGAAAGCCCACTGCCAAAATCATCCAGGGCAAACTGACATCCTAACTCCTTCATTTCGG
>Ga0111151_1087_pt1 | contig 9871 bp, 6 predicted proteins | sample DeeMarSeWOR28_12_FD_80257 | JGI IMG/M metagenome (GOLD analysis project Ga0111151, IMG submission 80257) | Gammaproteobacteria bacterium SG8_15 | reverse complement strand
CTACAATTTATCTAATCAGGCATTATTTGATTTAGGCCAACAGCTCAACCCACTTCGCGAGCGCAATATATTGATAGTAGGTACGGGTGGCATCACACATAATCTGCGCACCGTCGACCCACACCATACAGGCGCTCCACCCGCGTGGGCTGTAGACTTTGACCAGTGGATCGAGCGCACGCTCGTGAATCATGACTACGACCAACTGATACATTGGCAATCACAGGCACCACAGGCCAGGATGAATCACCCAACACCAGAACATTTTCGTCCGCTTCTAATCGTTACCGGGGCCGCCCAGCATGAACCAGTCAGCTTTCCCATCACCGGTTTTGAATGGGGTAGCATGAGCCGTCGCAGTGTGCAACTAGGCTGAGCAATTAATCAATCTAAAAGATGGTTCGCAAGGACAAAGACAAACGCTCATATAGCGACCTTTTATTTTAATTGTTGTTGCGGCGCTGTTTAGCACCTTCAGTGACTTTGGCTGGGTGTCTGTGAAGAAAGAAATCTAGAAAGAACAGGAAACACAGGCTTTTCCTGCCAAACAGTAATACGCAAATTTGTCTATACCTCTGTAGTGAAAATCATACGATGACGGCAGCATTTAGCGAAGTACAACGATTTACCCAACGCTGGCTCTGGGTTTTGATAATACTCAACATGCTGATTCTTGCTGCAATATTCGGATATGGACTTGTTGAACAACTGGTTTTTGGTAAACCGCGGGGGGATCGCCCCGTTTCGGATATAACGCTAATTCTTGTTGGAAGTGCAGTGCTGGCTTTTAGCGCAAGCATGATTTACATATTTTACACCCTGCGGCTTATCACCGAAGTTCGGAATGACGGATTGTATATTCGTTTCTATCCCTTTCGCGGTAAAATTATTCCTTATCATTCCATCAAATCCTGCCAGGCTCGCACCTACAAACCACTGTTAGAATATGGCGGCTGGGGTATCAAGTACGGCCGCAGTGGCAAAGCGTACAATATTCTCGGCAATCGAGGTGTGCAGCTCGTACTGGATAATGACAAACGGGTTATGATCGGATCACAACGTGCTGATGAGCTGGAAAAAGCAATCAAGCAATGCTGCAATTGTTAATCATCTCGGCAGTTTACACACAGATGACTGCAAAGCACCAGTGGCGGACCTACGAAAATTTGATTAATAACATGACAGAATTCTATACAATCATCCAGATCACACTTTTTGAAATACAGCCATCGTTGACGAACACTCAATTGGAGAAACTTTTTTCTTAGAGGTGTCTTTTAAGGGATAAAAACCATGGTTTAAAGAGAAATACATGATGTGCGTTACCTCTGGACTTGGCGCAACACCGGTTACAGCTCACCGAACACTATCCCATTGCGACTGGTGGCATCTTGCAGTTTATTGTCGATCATGTTTCAGGTATGCCCTATCAATTGGGGTCTGTCCCCTATTACCCTATTACCCTATTACCCTATTACCATCATCTTGATTGCAACAACATTCGCTAGTGGCTCCAAACCCGGAATAGGTTGAATAGTTTAAACCATATTATTTATCGTTAAACCAAATTGCGTTGCATGATGGATAAGCGTTTCAAATCCCTGATGCTGACCTGCATCAAGTTAAATCGCTAAAATAATGGTTAAAATTTATTATAATTAATTAAAAATGTAAATTTTCTTTATGTATAGAATTTGTTTTACCAAAAGGAATTGGCAGCCTTGAAGTTGTTAAGCTTTACTTAGAGGGCCTAATAATAAGCAGGAGGGTATCACTGTGGCAGCATCGGAAACGTTTCCAGTCGCAAAAATGGACAAGCTTATTGTTGCTTCTGACGGCTCTAAGTGTAGCGAAAGCGCAGTGCGAGAAGCGGTAGAACTAGCCAAGCGTTATGGAAGCAAACTTTTTGCGGTATGCACCGCACAAGTTACGCTGGGTCAGCTCGAGTACGCGGCGTACGCGGTATCCGAGCTTGATAAGGCCGCCCGCCAGGCATGCGAGTCGGTAAAAGCACGCGCCGAGGCCGAGGGCGTCGATTGTGATATGGTCATTCACGAAGGTGAAGAGCCTTACCAACATATTGTCGGTGAAGCGGAAAATCAGCAAGCCGATGCCATTATCGTTGGCCGGCGCGGGCGCCGAGAAATAATGAAATTGCTAATGGGTAGTGTCACGCACCTGGTGATTGGTCATGCACCTTGTAAAGTGCTGGTAGTTCCTAAATTAGGAAAACTGACGGCACAACGTTTACTGGTTGCCACCGATGGTTCCGAATTCAGTGATAAAGCGGTGTCAGAGGCTATTAGTTTAGCTAAACGCACGGGAGGATCTCTCATTGCCTGCAGCATTGCTCACCACGGCATAGACGAAGGCATGGCAAATGATTATGTCAACAAGGTAAAAGATGTGGCTAGCGCTGCGGGGATCAACGTGGAAACGACTATCGGACAGGGCAACGCTTGCCTGGAAATCATTGCCGCCGCCAAAGAACAAAAAGTCGACATGATCATTGTGGGCACACACGGCCGGACTGGTATAAGTAGATTGATGATGGGTTCAATTGCCGAACGCGTGGTCGGTATGGCTGATAGAACGGTGATGGTTGTTAGGTAATAACTGCTAAATGGGTAACAATTCTAACGACGATGGATTATCGGGATTCATGAGTTTTTATAACCTTAAGGTCATTTATGCCCTTTAGGGTTCAACTGCCTTTTAGGTATTAATGCCTGTTATGAACATCTCAAGTGGCGATTTGTTTATGCTTTTCATTGTTGGGATTCGTTAACTGTTTTTATAAGCTAAAGATATAACCTAAGGTCGCAAGTGCCCTAGGGACATATTTCAACTTACTATTAAAAATGGTTACTTTTTTCATCATCACGACAGCGCATTAGTTTTAACAAGAAATAAACAAGTTGGCAAAATATGGTCGATCTAAAAAAATATCTACCCTTCTTGCGCTGGTTTCCTGTTAACACTCCCACCGTGCGAGCTGACATTGTCGCGGGAGTTACTGTAGCCCTGGTATTAATTCCGCAATCCATGGCCTATGCGCAACTGGCCGGCTTACCGGCGTTTTACGGGTTATACGCGGCATTTTTGCCGCCCATAGTGGCCGTTGCATTTGGCTCTTCCCATCAATTGGCAACCGGTCCGGTTGCCATTGTGTCCTTGTTAACAGCGGCGGCCCTGGAACCCATTGCAGTCGCCGGTAGCGAAATGTATGTGGTTTACGCCGTATTACTGGCGTTAATGGTGGGAATTTTTCAAATCCTGCTAGGCATGCTGCGTATGGGAGCGCTGGTTAATTTTTTATCGCATTCCGTAGTGGTAGGTTTTACCAACGCGGCGGCTATCATCATTGCCACTTCGCAGCTGGGTAAATTATTCGGTGTCACGGTCGAAAAAGCGCCGCAACATTACCAGACCGTATGGAACACAATACTCGCAACAACCGATACCCACTGGCCGACATTGGTGCTGGGAATACTGGCATTTGCTATTATCCTGGTATTGCGGCGCATCAACCCAGTCATACCCAATGTGCTGGTTGCAGTAGCCGTCACCACACTCATTTCCTGGGCTATAGGCTTTGAAAAGAAACAGGAAATAACCGTATCACAGCTGGGCAGTGAATCGGTACGCAACCTGATCAAAGAGCAACTCGATTTATCTCGGCAAATCGAAGCAACGGACAATCAATTGCGCGCGGCTGAAAAAAACTGGTTAACCATCAAAAAAGAAATCGGCGAGGACACGGAACGCTCCTTAAAAGCCCTGCATGAAGTTGATCAATTGAAGTTAACACTACAGGGCCTGAAAAATGCAAAAAAGACCGACATCAGAGAGATTAAAAGCTTGCATCTGCAGCGCTTGGCTGCGGAGAACAATGACGGGGATCGCTACTACCTGGTTAGCGATATACCAGCAGATGCGGCTAAAGACCTCGCGGAAATAGCAATAGATAACGAGGTATGGCGAGTACTCAGTATCGATAAGCAGGGCAAGTTGTTGATCAACGCCGGCGGTGCTGTTGTGGGTAACATTCCACCGGGCTTGCCGGATTTTCAGTTTCCGAGTTTTGATTTTAATGTTTTCCTGCAATTGCTGGGCTCAGCCATTGCCATCAGTTTAATTGGCTTCATGGAAGCCATCTCGATCGCGAAGGCAATGGCCACTCGCACCCGCCAGCATTTGGACGCGAACCAGGAACTGATCGGACAGGGTTTGGCTAATACGGTTGGTAGTTTGTTCCAGAGTTACCCAGTCTCCGGGTCTTTTTCACGCTCGGCGGTAAACATCGACGCCGGTGCAGTGACCGGCCTTTCCTCAGTGGTAACCGGTCTCGTGGTATTGATTACTTTATTGCTGTTTACTCCCCTATTATACCATTTACCCCAGGCCACCCTGGCAGCAGTCATCATGGTGGCGGTAATCGGCCTGGTCAGCGTGCGCACGTTTAAACGCGTCTGGCAAGTCCAACCGAATGACGGATTGGTAGCAACAATCACCTTCGTACTGACTTTATTGCTGGCGCCGCACCTTGAACAAGCCATTATTATCGGCGTCCTGCTTTCATTAGGCATTTACCTCTACCGCACCATGAAACCACGAGTGGCAGTACTAGCCCGCCATCCCGACGGCTCCTTGCACGACGCCGAAGTACATGGCCTGAAAACCTGTGAAAATATCTCAGTCATCCGTTTTGATGGTTCCTTATATTTTGCCAACACCAGTTATTTTGAAGATAAAGTCATGCTCAAACTAGCAATCAAGCCCGGCCTTAAATACGTCATCGTGGATGCTGAAGGCATGAATCAGCTGGACGCCACGGGTGAAGAAATGTTAGTCCAGTTGACCGATCGCTTGTCGTCCGCGGGCATTGAAGTCCTGTTTGCCCGCGTAAAACAACAGATTATGAAAGTCCTGGTACGCGCAGGTTTTATCAAAGAATTTGGTGATTGGCGCTTTTTTCGCCGTACTGAACATGCATTAGAGTTCGCTTGGGAAAAATTAGGAGACAATCATAAAAACACTTGCCCGTTACACCTGCCGAGCCCTACTAATCCGGAAAAAGACACAGCCGAAAAAATATCCAAAACCGACTGATTTTATCTACTGCCGATGACTGTGGAATGATCCTAAATATAACCTGCACTGAATTTGAGTAGGGAAAATTATCAGGTAAAGTGGGGCAAATCTAGTAATATCATGGTACCCAGCGTGGTGTAAATAACGAAAACATTAGGATTTTATTTCGTAACGTGCCCAGATTACATAATGGCTTCATTAAAACATCGACATAGCATCGCAATGGATGCTAGATGTAAACAGACTAAAGGATTTTACCAATGACCTGGGAAGCCTGGTTTGCCCTCTCGATTGTTATTCTCTGTTTTAGTCTTCTAGCATTAAATCGTGCTTCGCCGGATCTTGTCTTAATGGCGGGTCTAACACTACTTTTGGCGATCGGTATTGTTACTCCGGCTCAGGCTTTAGCAGGTCTTGCCAATGAAGGTATGGTCACCGTAGCCGTGCTTTACATTGTTGTCTCTGGTTTTCGTGAAACCGGTGGAATCAACTGGATTATACAATCAGTATTAGGTTATCCCAGGTCCTTAACGCACGCGCAACTTAAGTTGATGATGCCAGTGGCAACCTTGAGCGCTTTTCTCAATAATACGCCAGTGGTGGCAATATTTATTCCAGCTGTTAGCGATTGGGCCAAGCGATATGGGATCTCTGTATCAAAGCTTATGATACCCTTGAGTTATGCTGCTATTGCTGGTGGCACTTGTACTTTAATAGGAACCAGCACTAACCTTGTCGTCAATGGATTGGTAATCTCTAAAACCGATCTTCCAGCGTTCGGTATCTTTGATATCGCATGGATTGGAGTACCAGTAACCCTGGTAGTTTTTATCTATATCTTGATTAGTCAACGCTGGCTATTACCTGAACGACTTCCAATTGTGAACAAATATATCGATGCAAGGGAATATACTGTAGAAATGTTGGTTGAGCCAGGCAGCCCACTGGAAGGTATAAGCATTGAAAAAGCGGGATTACGCCAATTACCGGGCCTCTATCTTATTGAAATCGAGCGTCAAGGGCGTGTTTTGACAGCTGTTCCGCCCCACGAACGTTTGCAAGGTAACGATCGCTTAGTGTTTGTGGGTGTTGTGGATTCGGTTGCCGATCTGCAACAAATCCCGGGACTGAAGCCTGCAACAGACCAAGTCTTTAAGTTAGATTCACCCCGTGATGAACGTTGCCTCACCGAGGCAGTAATTTCCAATACTTCTCCTTTCATTGGTAAAACAGTACGTGAGGGCCGTTTTCGCAGTATCTATAATGCCGCCATCATCGCAGTAGCGCGCAACGGCGAAAAAATTTCAAAAAAAATTGGTGATATTAAGTTGCGAGCAGGCGATACCTTACTCATGGTGTCTCATCCTTCTTTTGTTGAATACCATCATAATTCACGGGATTTTTTCCTTGTTAGCGGTTTCTGCGACGTACCACCGGTACGTCATGAACGTGCCCCCATCGCCATGATGATACTATTTGCTATGGTATTCACCGTGGCAATGGGTTGGCTAAGCATGCTTAAAGCGGCTATGTTAGCGGCCGGATTGATGATTATCACACGCTGCACTACAGGCCGCAGTGCACGTCGTGCTGTAGACTGGCAGGTGCTAGTAGTGATTGCCGCATCTTTTGGTATCGCTACCGCCTTGCAGAACTCTGGTGCTGCATCGACTATTGGACAATGGCTCGTATCATTATCACAAGACGTTCCTTTATTAACGCTTGCTAGTGTGTTTGTCGCGACAGCCTTGTTTAGTGCCGTCGCAACCAATAATGCAGCAGCAGTGATAATGTTTCCTATTGCCCTATCTTCAGCAGAGAGCCTTCAGGTTAATTTTCTTCCCTTTGCAGCAACAATTATGATAGCCGCATCCACAAGCTTTGCCACACCCATAGGCTACCAAACAAATCTCATGGTTTATGGTGCAGGCGGCTATCATTTCAAAGACTATCTTTATTTCGGGGCGCCGCTAACAGCTTTTGTTGGGGTAGCAACAGTCTTCCTAGCGCCTATGATTTGGAAATTTTAGGTAAGGGGGCAAGCCTTACATTTGTTATTTGTAGCCCGTCAGCACCAATTGAACCAAATAGCCTGATTGCCTAAGAGACACATTTAGTTCAATGCTATTGGGAAAATGGCACTCACGGCCTGGAAGATAAAAAACCCTTACCACAGGCGGTTTGGAATCGAATTGCTGACAAACATCGTGACGCGGTGATTGACTTGCCCTTGAATGAACCTGTTCTGTCACCGCGTTAGTTAGCGGTAAGCTATACAGATGAGAAGGCTTATTTCATCTCAGAAACCAGCGTTGACCGCTTACTGAAAGAACAGGACTTAATCACCAGTCCTGCTTATATCCCAATGCAAACCAGTGAGAAGTTCCAGAATCCCAGTACACGTGTAAACGAACTATGGTAGACGGATTTTACTTATTTCAAGATCATTAGCTGGGGTTGGTATTACCTATCCACCGTATTGGATGATTATTCTCGTTATATCGTTGCCCGGTGGCTGTGTACCCGAATGAGCGCCAGAGATGTCTGCGATACCCTGGATGATGCATTGGATTTTACCGGGCTTGATCACGTAAAAGTGAACCGCAAACCGCGTTTACTCAGTCATAATGGTCCTTGTCATATCTCAGGCGAACTCTCGGACTATCTGAAAGAAAACGGCATGACCTATACGAGAGGCAGGCCGTATCATCCGCAGACACAAGGAAAGATCGAACGCTGGCATCGTTCCATGAAGAACCAAATACTACTCAACCATTATTATTTTCCGAGCGAACTGGAAGAGTATCTTCAGCGCTTTATCAGTTATTACAATCATGAGCGATACCATGAATCGTTGAACAACCTGGCACCCGCTGAAGTATATTATGGGCGAGGTGCTTAGATACTGGAACAACGAGAGAGGATTAAGCTAAAGACGTTAACCATGCGGCGACAAATGCATTACGATAGACAACGAAATCACACACCTCGATGAGCTAATGTATCTCTTAACTCAGTCGACCGTGAGTCGAAAAGGATTCAACGACGCACAAAACAACCTACTATTTTTATAATAATTAACAAGACTGCAAACTGTGGCAGAATTATGAGGAATTGAACTTCGGTTTAGCATAGGTAGTGGTTATTTAAATTCACTAAAAAAAATTGCAATCTGCCACAAGCGAAAGTCATAGCCCTAGCTATGACTTGAATAAAGAGCAAGCATACGTAAATGAAGACAAGTCAGAACCGCGGTAGGCCTGAGGTTGAAACAGTGTGTTATGGGCTTAAATTGCATCATCGTTTGTATTTCCATTTTATCTCGACGATTAGTGGCCGCCTGGTGAGAAATGCGGGCTAGACTAGTCTTAAATTAGCATGTGCTACTGAGCAAGATTTTATTAAACCCAACACTCTTTTGGTCTTTAACCTCAAAGCAGGTACTGACTGATTCATGATTAAATACACAAGCGATGGCTGTTCACCCGGTGGCCGCTCCTAAAACACGATATTCAGCATAACCAACGCAACGACTAGAAACAGTATCGTCATAACACCGCCGGCGCGCATAAAGTCCGGCACCCGGTAACCCGCAGGCCCCATAATCAATGCGTTAACTTGATGGGTGGGGATCAGAAAAGAATTGGAAGTGGCAATGGCTACCGTCAAGGCGAAAATCGCCGGGTTAGCACCCGCGCCGATGGCGATATTCACCGCCAGGGGCACCAACAATACCGTGGCACCCACATTGGACATTACTAAAGTAAAGAATGTGGCTAACACAGCAATAGCAGCTTGCAAAACCCATGTCGGCACGCCACCCAGGGCATTTAACGTTTGTTCAGCAATCCAGGCAGCAGTTCCGGTATTTTCTACTGCCATACCCAACGGGATCAAGCTGGCCAACAAAAACACCGATTTCCAGCTGACGGATTGATACGCCTCTTCTATGGAAAGTACGCCTGAGAGAATCATACCCAGGGCACCCACAAACAAAGCCACCGAAAGCCGTAAGTCGGTAAACAATACTAAAAAAAGCGCGATTGAAAAAAATGTCAGTGCGTATGGGACTTTGTGCGGGCGCAATTCTTCGTGAGGGAATTCGGTAGTGATGACGACAAAGTTTGAATCTTTCTCCAGGCGGGCCAGATCTTGCCAGGTAATATGAACGACCAACACGTCACCTGTTTGTAATGGTGTATTACGCACACCTTCACCTTCACGGGTGATAGTTTTGCCACCGCGGTGGATGGCCAGGAGGGAAATACCATAACTTTTGCGCAACCACAAATCGCGGGCGCTTTTATCGATGAGAGACGAATTGGGTGGCACCACCAGCTCGGCTATACCGGCTTTACTGGGCACCAATGAGTCACCAAAGGTTTTTAAATCTTTACGCACTTGCAGCTTGTTTGCCTCGGCAAAGATTTTAAATGACTCAGGTGTGGCTAACACGGCGAGTATGCTGCCAGCGGCGATACCAATACTACGGTCTACACCGCTGCCACCAAAGCGCAAACCATCCCCTTTTTCGATACCCACGATGCGCACTCGGTTTTGCGGTTCGATATTATCCAGGCTTTCCCCAACGAGCGGACTGTTAGCCGGCACAACCACTTCGTTGACCATATAACCCACACCATAGGTTTGCTCGAAATATTCCATGGTGTTGGCGCCCTTGGGAGCGCTGCTTTCAATGACCGGTAACACGTAGCGTCCCGCAATCACGAAATAAAAAATGCCGGTGATCACCAGGGCAATCCCGATAGGAGTGACA
>Ga0111151_1197_pt1 | contig 9879 bp, 9 predicted proteins | sample DeeMarSeWOR28_12_FD_80257 | JGI IMG/M metagenome (GOLD analysis project Ga0111151, IMG submission 80257) | Gammaproteobacteria bacterium SG8_15 | reverse complement strand
ATGGCTTGATAGCTTGCTACGCTAAATAACTTTTACTTGATGCTAATTAAAGAACAGAACTATGGAGGTGCTGGGGCGCGATTGTGTCAATGTGGGAAATAAATCTGATTAAATATGGCGCCAGGCTTTAGCAATAAAAAGCGAGGGCATTAAGAAAACGGGGTAACAAAAAAACGCGGCAAGGCCGCGTTTTTTGTGAATAGTAATTAGTAATGATCCAGGTTAAATGACTTTTGAATATGCCTGCCGGGTTTGCTGGCGCAGGTATTTGTCAAACACCATGCAAATGTTGCGAATCAGCAGGCGGCCGATGGGACGTACCATGATGCGATCCGCGCTGATCTCCAGCAAGGCATCATCCTGCATGGCCTGCAGCTCTTTTAATTCAGTGGAAAAATAATCGGCGAATACAATACCGTAAGCGTCTTCAATACGGGGTATGCTCAGGTCGAAATGGCAGATGAGTTCGGAAATGACCTTTTGTCGCAGCAAATCGTCATCGGATAACAATAAGCCGCGATAGATGGGTAATTGGCCGGCATCAATGATCTCGTAATATTGCTCCAGTGTTTTTACGTTCTGGCTGAATGTATTGCCTACTTTGCCAATCGCAGTAATGCCCATGGCGATCAAGTCGCATTCGGCATGCGTGGAGTAACCCTGAAAGTTGCGATACAACTTGCCTTCACGCTGGGCGACCGCCAGTTCATCGTCGGGCTTGGCAAAGTGATCCATGCCGATGTAGACATAACCGGCGGTGGTCAGCTTGTCGATGGCCTGATGCAGGATCTCCAGCTTTTCCTGTGGCGACGGCAGGTCTTCAGCGTTAATGCGCCGCTAGGTCTTCAGCGTTAATGCGCCGCTGCGGTTTGAACATCTCTGGTAAGTGAGCGTAGTTGAACACCGACAGGCGATCCGGGCTGAGCTCGATAATTTTATCCAGAGTAGCATTGAAGCTGTTGACACTTTGAAACGGCAATCCATAAATCAGGTCCACGCTTATGGATTTATAACCAAGGTCCCGGGCGCCGTTAATTGCGGCCGTGGTTTGTGCTTCCGGCTGGATGCGGTTGACCGCCTTTTGTACCTGGGGATCGAAGTCCTGTACACCCAGGCTGATGCGGTTAAAGCCCAGGCCGCGCAACACTTTCAGTGTTTCGCCGTCGATTTCCCGGGGGTCGATCTCAATGGAATATTCGCCGCTGTCATCATCATGCAGTTTGAAATGACGGCGCGTCTCGGCCATCAAGGCCTGCATTTCTTCATGGCTGATAAAGGTGGGAGTACCGCCGCCCCAGTGCAACTGGTCCACCATACGGTCGTCATCGTACAATTTTGCGTGCAGTGCGATTTCTTGATGCAGGCGCGCCAGGTAGGGTGCGGCGCGATCTCGGAACTTGGTGACTACTTTGTTGCAGCCGCAAAAGAAACACACTTTGCTGCAGAACGGGATGTGGAAGTAGAGTGATAGTGGTCGCGGCTGTCCCTGGCGATGCAGCACATTAGTGGCCTCGGCGGCCTGTCGATAATCCTGTTCGCCGAAGTTCTCATGAAACTGGATGGCTGTGGGATACGAGGTATAGCGTGGCCCGGCCTTGTCATAACGCTTAATCAGTGATTTATCAAATTCTATGGTTGTAGTTGTCATCGGATACCTGCTTATTGGATTCGTGACAACGCTTGCCTGTAGCTCACGCGCCACTTTAACTGCTTAATAAATATGGAGAATTATCTGACCGGATTAAGTTCCGCCCCAATCCCTAAATTCAGCTTACACCATGTTTATTTTTTAGCATAGCCGAACCGGCCTCGTCTTGACCACAGTCAAGGACTGGAAGAAGCGTGATTTGATATACGCGTATTGCTGCCGGAGGTTACTTGCGGCCATTTCCTGACTGGCTGATAATGCGCGCTCTGCGACGAACTACACTGCTGCTTATGACGCAAGATATTCAAACCTTATTAGAAAAACGCCTGGGGGTGACCCATGCCCGCCAGCGACTTGGGATTGAGTCAGAAAAGGGTCACCATGTATTCGGGAAAGGTATCAATTTTTTCCACCCTGAGAACTGGTACAGCACCCACTCGCTGATCAAACAGATTATCCGCCTCAGTGGCATGTATGGCCGTGGGCAACGCAATGCCTGCAAAATTCAGGTCAGGGAAAATACTGTACGTATTCCCGATCTACCAAAAAACTTTGATGGTTACACCCTGTTACATCTCAGCGACCTACATGTGGATATGTACGATGCGGCAACGGATGCACTTATCGACACCATATCCTCCCTCGACTATGACCTTTGCGCTTTGACCGGCGATTATCGCGCCCAGACTTACGGTGAAATCACGGGAGCTATGGAGGGTATGCAGCGGGTCACCGAGGCTATTAAAACGCCCATGTATGGAGTGTTAGGCAATCACGACAGCATCACAATGGTGCCGTATCTTGAGTCCTATGGAATTCAGATGTTACTCAATGAATCGGTTGAGCTTGAGCGAGCGGGCGAACGTATCCATTTGTCGGGTATTGATGATGCTCACTATTTTCGTGTCGAAAACATCCAAAAAGCCACGGAAAATGTCCCTTCTGATACCGTGTCTGTCATGTTATCGCACACGCCGGAAATTTATCGACAGGTGGCCTATGCCGGTTTCAACCTGATGCTGTGTGGTCACACTCATGGCGGTCAAATCTGTCTGCCAGGTGGGATTCCGGTAACACTGGACTCCAAATGTCCACGCTACATGGGTAAGGGCTCGTGGCGTTTTCAGGATATGCATGGCTATACATCGGTGGGATCAGGCACCTCGATCGTGAATGTGCGTTTTAATTGTTTGCCGGAAGTGACACTGCATCGACTGTGTACTGGCTGATAATATTCGACAAGACGCCGTTCGATATTTTGTTCGATAAAACTCACCAGAGATCTGTGTCAGTTGCAGCAGCAGATGAATAGCGCTGCTGGCGGGGTCTTCTTGGCGGGAAGGTTTTTAAATCGTCCATTTAATATCATATCAAAATAACATTTGCGTGAACTATGCGGTTTAATGATAAGCGTTTTTTAGTTTAAAAAAATTCAGCGTTTTAATGGCTAATATGTAGACAAGTCAGGCGGCGGACATGCTATCCTTTAAGCCTACGTAGTGTTAGGATTTTTTTCTAGTAACTGAATTAATAACATAAAGCATCAGGGTCCAGGGTACTGTTAACAAACTCGTCGTAACGGCCAGTCCGTAGCGTCAAAGTTTTTTTTCGAGCATATTCATTTTGACTGACACTTCAATGGATAATTACCAGCAATTTTTTATTGATACTCTTCCGTATTTAAGGCGCTATGCCAGGGCCTATACGGGCGATGTGTTGAGCGGTGATTCTTTAGTGCGCCGTACGATTGAATGTGCCCACAGCCTGATAAATTATTTGCAGGATGACACGGATATCGCCATCTGGCTGTTTTCCATCATGCACAATATTACCCTGGAAGAACGAAAGGAAACGGAAAACCATCCGGACAATGGGGTGCTTGATATCGATTCCTCAGATATGACTCTGTTGGAAGATATTGACCCCGAAGATATCGACATCGTGACTGCCCTGGCGCATCTGCCTGCTGAGCAAAAAGAAACGTTTCTACTGGTCAGCCTTGAACGTTTTACTTATGAAGAAGCCAGCCAGATTCTCAATATTCCCGTTGGGACTCTCATACTGCGTTTGAACAGCGCCAGAAAATATCTTATCAAGCGTTTACTGACAGATGAATTTGCTGAAGTTCGAGCGGCACAATGATAGTCACCGACAAATTATCCACTGAAAACTTCCATGCTTTTATCGACGAGCAACTGAGCGACGAGCAGTATGTACAAGTTGAAGCCCAGCTTGATGAAATTCCCGAGAAAGTTGAAGAAATTCAGCAATGCCAGATTATCAATGAACGCTTGCGAGAGGTATTCGATCCTATCGTCGAAGAAGACATACCGGAGGACCTCTACGAGCTGGGACTCTACGGTATTATCAGTGAAGAACAGGATGACACCCAGGACTTTCAGCAGTTTGGTTACGAGTTTGATGAAGCTAACAATGCAATTACCGGCTTTAACGAGGAGATCGCCTCACCGCTGGATTCGTTCGATACAGCATTAGAGCTGCAGGATGAAAATTTCATTGATGACAATGAATTCGCCGAACTCGAGGAACTGAGCGCTGAAAGTGGTCAAGGCCTGGCGGATTTTGATATCGACAATATACGCGATGATGCCGGTAATATTTTGCCGGACATATTTGGCGAAGAGGAAAGAGCTTCATCTTACGCTACATCACAACCAGCACAAACTGCCGATGACCAATCGATGCTTGACGAAATCGGCGAATTGTCTCTTGAGCCTCTGGAGAGCGAGCAAGAGACCGCGATTGCGCAGGATCAGGAATCAATAGCGCCACAAACCTTCAATGAAGGCTCCACGTCGGAAGCAGTGATCGCAGACACTTTCGAGGACGCTGCGCCAGATTTGGAGCTGGAACCCGTTGAACAATCCAATGAATCCTCGTCACTGGATATTCCTGAGCTGGAAGAGCAAATTCCTGCACCCTCCGAGAAGGTCGTCGCGCAGGATCAAACGCAAAAACGACAACGCATACTGAATACGCTGGAAGCCAGTGAAGAGCTGTCACTCGCACCATTAGAAGGAGAGGAAGCCACTGTTCCGATGCCTGACTTTGGCGACTACGAGCCGGAAGAGTCAGATTCCAGTGCCGAAGTAGCGGCAAACCTCCTCGGCGATACCGAAGAAACAACCACCGCACAGGAGCCGGCTGAAGAGGAAGCTGCGCTGAGTGCAACAGAGCAGCGTGAAGTCGAGCCACCGGCAGAGCGTGGGCAGCGTGATTTGTTTGTTGAAACTACGCCGCCTGAAGCAGAAGTTGAAGTTCAAGTAAGTCAGGCCACCGCCATCAACGCGGATGAAAATCAGGCAGTAACACAGAATAAAGATATAGAACCAGCAACCAGTACAGTTGACGCTTCTGAATTTCCCATTGATGAAATTGTGGAACAGCTCGACGAGATTCCGGATGGGGATGAGCGGGCGCCTTCGGATGTGGTCGCGGAATTCTTTTCCGAAAGCAGGACAGAACCTGACTTTGAAGTCAGTGAAGTTGTAAAGCAGTTTGAAGAAGTAGCTGATGAGTTCGATCATCATTATGAGCAGGAGCCTTTCGGCAGTCCTGTTGCTCAGATCAAACATAAGGCGGACGAGGTTTTACACAACATTAATAGCAAGTTTAGCGCCCTGAAGAGCACGTTCACTCGCAAAGAAGAGGAATCCTATCCGGACTTTAATAAGGCGCCGCCTCCATTCCAGGTAGGTGCTTCACATCCCGAAACATCCCGGCAGGCTTACCAGTCCAAGGCTGAAGAAAGTATGGAAGCAGCGAGCTTTGAATTCGAAACTGATTTTGACGAAGACGAAAAATCGCAAGGTTTATCCCGCAAGATCGGCGACACCCTGAAGTTTTATAAAGAAAAGCTATCGCAGGGAAAAACCATAGAAGAGATGGCCCCAGCCGGTAATCACATTGTGCCGCATGTGGAGGCAACCGGGCTGGAAAAATACAAGCAAATTATCGCGCGCAATCTGGATCGGGTTTCCGCAGAAAATCGTATGACGATTGGTGGCGCCATTTTGCTGATAATCGGTTTGTTGATTGGTGGATCAGTCGCATCGTTATTTGAAAAGCCCGTTAATGCTATCACTGCGGAAAAAGTTGAACAGTTGGCTATCGATGCCCATATTCTTTATACACAACAGAATCAAAACTTTGCTGGTAATCCGTCGACCAGCATTACTGAATCCATGCAGTGGCTCTCCGCCCGAATCGGACGACAAATTCGCCTTGCCGACGTGCAGTTGGAAGACTTCACGCATCAGCGGGCGATTGTCATGCCAACTATGGTGAGCTATGCGACGGGGTGTTGATGGATTATGTAGTTGGGTGAAAGATTCGGTGCAGTACGTAGCTGTTGCAAACCTGTCCTTGTCCCGGGTGCGGGCGTTTTCACAGGCGCTGGTCGATAATTTGTAATTCGAAGCGCTCGTTCTTCCTGATTTTTCTGAGAATTTTCTCCTCCTCATTTTTGTGTCTTCAAGTTTGATGTATATCAAAAAATCGTCGCGAATCGTGTTGATAGACAGGCGCGCCTAAACAGCCTTGCTATATTTATATACAAGTGGTTTCAAAAAGGAAAAACTGATTGTTGTAGTCATCTTTGTGCTATGCCAGCCCTGATCAGATTTCATCTGCCAAGATGGAATGTCACAGCGGACGTGAATTGCCGGAGGGCGTATAGAAAGAGGTCTCTTCACTAGCAGATAGCAAGTGGAAGAAGTTGGGGAAGTTGAGGGAAGTAACTCTGAAATGTGGAAATGACGCTAATCTCTTTTTATACGCCTGAAGGCTCGTTGGGGATTGTAGTTTTTTGGAGGATACCATGATTATTTCTACAACAGACCCAATCTCATTAGTCGATGTGCCTAATCCGGAAGCCCATCCTTTTGTGGTAGAAGGAGAAGGAGATAACGCGTTAAAAATCTATTTTGAAAACGAGGAAAACAAAAATACCTATTTAGGTATCGAAGTTGAGCATCCAGGAGAGGATTTCGAAACGAACCTGGATAATCTCGTGTAATAGCAAAAAGCGTAGTGTTTGTTTAATTCAACAGTTGCATAGAATACGCGGTTGCATGAATGGATAGTAGTAGCCTTCATGCAACCGCGTTTTTTATTGGGCGAATGCGCGGACGGACGTGGATTACAGGAATAGTTGATTTGGCAAAAATGCCTTTACGTAGCGCATTATGCGCGAAGCATCAGGATTGTTGGTGTTGTCGGGATTGTTCCCACAGCTTGATCAAATCAGCGAACGCTTTTTGCAGCATTTGTTCAGTGATGGGAATTTCCTTACCGGATTCGGTAATAATACATGCGCCATGGAAGTTTGCGTCAGATAGGTTTTGCGTTACTACTTTCCTGGGATTAGTATTTTGCTTCATTGTTTTCAATTTCTCCCCGTAATACGCCCACAAAATAAAGATAGCACTATATCTGGTAAATATTACAAGTCTGTGATCTTTATGTGGTATTTTTCCGAGAGAGGCTTGTATTTTCATACTTCAGCCTCACGTTCTCGGAGCAACAACAGTATAAGGAAATGAGTTGGCGATGGGCCCTCGGCGGCGTAAAATACTCTTTTTTTAAATAAAGAATTCATAGGTTTATGTATTACAGCGAAAATTTTCAGGTCATTGTGGTTGGCGGTGGTCATGCCGGCACGGAAGCGGCGCTGGCGGCTGCAAGGCTTGGTGTCAACACGTTGCTATTGACTCACAGTATCGAGACGCTGGGTCAGATGTCCTGCAATCCCGCAATCGGTGGCATAGGTAAAGGCCACTTAGTGAAGGAAATCGATGCGCTGGGCGGCGCTATGGCGCGCGCCATCGATCAAGCGGGCATCCAGTTCCGCCGGCTTAATGCCAGCAAGGGTCCGGCAGTAAGGGCGACGCGCGCTCAGGCTGACCGTGCGTTGTATAAACAAGCTATTCGATCCATGCTGGAAAACCAGCCCAACCTGAAGATTTTTCAGCAGGCCGTTGACGATCTGATTATCAAGAATGATCGGGTGGTGGGTGTTCGTACCCAAATGGGTTTATGTTTCCACGCCCAGGCGGTTGTGATGACGGTGGGGACATTTCTGGCTGGCAGGATTCATATCGGCTTGTCGAATCATGAAGGAGGCCGCGCCGGTGATCCACCATCCAATACGCTGGCAGCCCGCTTGCGCGAATTACCCTTTCGCGTCGACCGGTTGAAAACCGGCACGCCGCCGCGCATCGATGCCCGTAGCATTGACTACAGTCAATTGGAAGAACAACCAGGCGATGATCCGGTGCCGGTATTTTCCTTCATGGGTGATGCCAGCGAGCACCCGCGCCAGGTTAGCTGCCATATCACGCACACCAATGAACGCACCCATGACATCATTCGTGGTGGTATGGACCGCTCCCCAATGTTTACCGGCATTATCGAAGGTACCGGGCCGCGCTATTGTCCTTCCATCGAAGATAAAGTGGTGCGTTTTGCGGATAAAACCTCGCATCAGATCTTTGTGGAACCGGAAGGTTTGGCTACGCACGAAGTGTATCCAAATGGCATTTCCACCAGCCTGCCGTTTGATGTGCAGTACGCACTGGTGCGTTCCATGAAAGGGTTTGAGAACGCGCACATTACCCGTCCAGGCTATGCTATCGAATATGATTACTTTGACCCGCGTGAATTGAAACCGTCACTGGAAACCAAGCACATAAACGCGTTGTTCTTTGCCGGCCAGATCAATGGCACCACTGGCTACGAAGAAGCCGCGGCACAGGGATTGATTGCCGGGTTGAGTGCTGCTCTGCAGGTGAAGGAACAGGAGTCGTGGTCACCAAAACGGGATGAGGCTTATATTGGCGTCTTGATCGATGACTTGATCACCCGTGGTACCCAGGAGCCATATCGGATGTTCACAAGTCGCGCGGAATACCGGTTATTGCTGCGCGAAGATAATGCGGACCTGCGCTTGACAGAAATTGGCAGAAAGCTGGGTCTGGTCGATGATGAACGTTGGGACAGATTTAATCAGAAACGTGCTGCCATCGTGCAGGGGCAGCAACGGCTGCAGAAAACGTTGCTACGACCAGGTCAGTGTGACGAATCAGCGGTGGAAAACGTACTGGGCACTTCGTTATCGCGAGAAGCAAGGTTGTCAGAGTTGTTGAAACGTCCCGGTGTAACTTATGACAGTTTAATGTCGCTTCCCGGGCTGGAGTTGCCAACACTGGATCCGGTGATTACGGAGCAAATCGAGATCCAGGCGAAATATGAAGGCTATATCACTCGGCAACAGGAAGAGATCGAAAGGCATCGACGCAATGAAACGTCCACTGTTGGCCAGGCATCCAGGATTTCTGGTGTTACTCCGGCGGCCATATCTTTGCTCTTGATTCATCTTAAAAAACGCGCCAGCTAGCCAAACATTAATCAAGAAATTAATTCATTTTTATTGTAACGTTGTAGCGGCTCGCGTTACTGAGTCGAGAAGTAAATAATTTCATTGAACTCGGGGAGGTTTACATGCGTATCAAATATGCTGCTACACTGGTTTTGGCTGTCTTCTTGGTTGGATTTGCATCAGTTACTGTTGCTGAAGACAACGGCTTAAAAACTAAAAAAAGTAACTACAGTGTTAAAGAAACCCTGGATCGTCTGGAGGGTGTACTTAAGGAAAAAGGGATTACCATTGCGCTACGCTGGAGTCATAGCGACAAAGGTAACAGCGTGGGTGGATATTCCATTACGTCCAACCGAATTGCTGATTTTTGGCAATCCGAAACTGGGCACTAACATGTTTACCAGCAAACAGACCGCAGGTATCGACTTCCCCATGAAGGCGCTGGCCTGGGAAGATGAAAAGGGCCAGGTCTGGCTGACCTATAACGATCCATCGTATCTTGCCAAGCGCCATGGAATTAAGGACCGCGATGAAGTTGTCAAGAAAATGACCGGTGCGCTGGACAAGTTTACTTCCGCCGCAACCGGCAATTAGCCTCTGTTCAAGGCCCGGTGCCAAAAGATTTAAATGCGCAATTACAACAAGGTCTTGCGTCGCTGAACCTCCAGTTGGGACAGGCGCAGCAGTCCCAACTATTGGCATTTATTGCGCTGCTGGTTAAATGGAACCGGGTTTATAATCTCACTGCGGTACGTGACGCGCGCGAAATGCTGACGCGTCACATACTCGACAGTTTATCAATTCTGCCCTATCTGCAGGGTGAGCGAATTAT
>Ga0111151_1079_pt1 | contig 10281 bp, 5 predicted proteins | sample DeeMarSeWOR28_12_FD_80257 | JGI IMG/M metagenome (GOLD analysis project Ga0111151, IMG submission 80257) | Gammaproteobacteria bacterium SG8_15 | reverse complement strand
ACGCCCGAGCCAACACCCGAACCAACACCCGAACCCGAGCCTGCACCCAATCCGGAACCTGGCGCTGATACTGATGGTGACGGTGTAGCAGATATTGATGACGCTTATCCCAATGATCCGGTGCGCGTGGCGACGCTGCCAGAAGAATTTGATGTCGGTGTGAGTTACAGTCGTGAACTATTTGTTTCTCCAAATGGTAACGACAACACCGGTGATGGTAGCGCCAGTTTGCCTTATCGAACGGTTGCCACGGCGGCGCGTAACGCTACGCCCGGCACACGCATTAATTTGCTAGCGGGTACCTATCCTGCGGTTGGGTTTATTAGCAATTTGCAGGGCACCGCCAATGAACCTATTGCCATAGTTGCTAACGGAGATGCCGTATTTGATGTAACAGGTTCGATAGTAGCGATGCATCTCTCAGATCCTCGCTATGTGGTACTGGAGGGATTTACCGTGCAAAACTCAGATGTACACGGTATCAACATTGACGATGGTGGAAGCTATGCAACGCCGGCGGAACACATCATCATTCGTAATCTGACGTTTCGCAATATCGGTTCTGGTGGCAATAACGACTGCTTGAAAATGTCTGGCGTCAATCGATTTTTGGTTTTGGATAGTGAATTTGATAACTGCAATCAGGGAGAAGCTATTGACATGGTGGGATGCCATGAAGGCGTTGTGCAGGGTAACTTTTTTCACAATATTCCCAGAAACGCCATTAATACCAAGGGCGGTAGTTCAGATATTTTAATTCAGGCTAACCGCTTCTCCGATATTGCGTCCAGAGCTATTAACGCAGGTGGTTCAACTGACCCCGATTTATTACGGCCCATCGATACACCCTTTGAGGGTGGCCGAATCCGTATGCTGGCCAACATTTTTGAACGTGTAGGAGCCAGCAGCGGCGCGTCGGTAGCGTTTGTGGGTTGTGACCTGTGTGTATTTGCCAACAACACCATTATTGAACCGTCTACATATATAGTGCGCATACTCCAGGAATCCCAGGATGCCCGTTTCGTTCCCAGCCGCAACGGCTACTTCATAAATAATATTGTAGTATTCAACACCGCTGATATCCGTACTTATGTCAATATCGGGGCCGGAACCGCGCCGGAAACCTTCACTTTTGGCAACAATCTCTGGTACGCACTGGATAATGGAGGGTTCACCGGACCCAGTATTTCCTCTCCCATCCCGCCGGAAACAGGGTCCGTTATTCAACAAGATCCACAAATTAACCTCGTCAACGAAAATTACGCCATTCCCCTGGCCAGCCCCGCCGCTGGTAACGGGCGAGATGTGCCGGGCAGTATCAGCACCGACTATAATGGCGTGCCTTTCACCTCACCGCTTGATATCGGGGCATTCAAGGCGCAATAAATTGCCCTGATGTCTCAAAATTAGGCAGTATAAGAATTCGCTGAACGATGCATCAGTAAAAATCGCTTGCGTCAGTACAGGGTTATATATTAATTTGATTCCCGATTACGCAACTTACCTGGCGTGATAGAACAATAATATTTTTATCCACGCAAGAGAGGTCTTCTCGCGCCTTTTACTTATTTGTTAGGGGGGGATGCAGTACCATGCCTCGTGCTGATTTCTATTTTAAATCGCTTTTTCTGTTGTTGTTCGCTTTCGTTCTCGTTGCCTGCAGTAGTGGCGGTGATGGCGGCGGTACAAATCCTCGTAATACTCCCACACCAGATCCTGAAGTATTGACAGGTGTTTTTGTCGATTCTCCGGTTTCCGGTGCTAGCTATAGTACCGAAACGCAATCCGGGACGACCAATTCTGCTGGTGAATACAATTACGTTGCTGGCGAGTCAGTGACATTTTCCATTGGCGGCATCGTGCTGGGAACAGCGATGGCTGGCCCAATTGTCACACCCCTCATGTTAGTCGACGGTGCGGTTGACGCTAATGATCCACGAGTAACTAATATTGTTCGTCTACTCATGACGCTGGACAGCGATAGTAATCCCGAAAACGGCATTGAAATTACCGCGGATACGCACGATGCTGCGGCGGGTATGTCACTGGATTTTGCCAGTGCAACGTTTGATGCTGACACCCAAGCGTTGGTGGAAGCCGTAAAAGGTACCGGTACACAGTTAGTAGACGCTGGCAGCGCCCAGGATCATTTCAATACCAGCTTGAAGACCAGCTGGGGGACCATGACCTGGGGGACCGATTGCTGGGGTCAGGTGTGCCAGCAAACAAATTAAATCGTGAAATATTCAGATTTTATCAGTAAAAGTTTAGCGTTGTTAATTGCAGCGTTTATTGGCTCGCAAGCCTTTGCTGCACCTCCAGTGCAACATATTTTCAGCAATGGTCAACCCGCGGATGCTAACCAGGTGAACCAAAATTTTCAGGAGTTGGCAGACCGTATTGAGGAAATTCCAGTTGGTCCACAAGGGCCGCAAGGTGAGGCTGGTGAGAAAGGTGATGCTGGAACTGGCGTGGTAGAAATTATGCTGGATACTTATCGGCATAACTTTTCCTCGAAGACATTTTCTATTTCATACAATAGCCAACAGGATATTTTACAGGATATTCGCACCTATGATAGATCCATACCAAACCAAATAATTGAAACCAGGGTGCGTGGTCAAGCGAGTCCTAGAAAGTTTTATTATTCGTCAGGCGTCGGGCAGCATATTACGAGAACGCAATTTGAAATCTATGATATAGCTAATCCCGAATTGTTAAGTACCAGGGAAGTGTATAACCCGCCAGTGTTGTTGAGAAAGAATAGTATGGTAGTCGGGCATCCCTGGAATACAGTGTACACGACAGTAGCAACAGATGAGTTAAATGGGTCGGCGGTGGTGAATGAGTCGTTGACGATTGAGACGCGCACTTTGTTAGGGCAAGAAAGTATCACAGTTAAAAACAACTTGTACGATGATTGTATTAAACTTGAGATAGTTCAAACGACCACATCTCTAACTACGTTAAATACAGGTAGCAGGTCTCATAAAATTCAATGGCATTGCGCCGGCGTCGCACTTGTGAAGCAAATCTCTATTACTAATACCATTGTCAACAATGGTGCTACAAGCAGTGGCAATGCTTTGCCGATGCTTGTTATTGAGGAGTTGGTTTCTACAACGCCGTAGCGGCAACATTGTTTGTGCGTTCTCGTAAAGATATCTATCAATACATAACAGTTTTTGCAGGGGGGGAAATGAAAGTTTCAATACAGGCCGGGTGGAGAATTAGTTGCTTGATTGCTATGTTGATTGGAGCGCCAGTTTTTGCAGCGCCTGCTGTACAACATATTTTTAGCAACGGGCAGCCCGAGCAGATCGTATTGAGGCAATACCCGCTGGTCCACAAGGGCCTGAAGGTGAGCAAGGCCCTCTTGGACCGGCAGGACCACAGGGACCGCAAGGCCCTCAAGGTGAACCGGGGCCGGGATTTGCACAAATCAATTTTGATCTGTATAGGCATAGTTTTGCAACGAAGGTGTTTACAATTTTGGATGACACGACATCAAGTGAATTTACGCCAGAATTCGAAGAAGTGCGATCATATGATCGTTCTACGCCGGGTCAATTGGTCGAAACCCGCGAACGTATCGATCTTCAAACGGGGCAGACTGTAGCTGGCCAAGTGGCTTTTTTTACTACGGGGCCTGGTCAGAGCAAAGTATTAACACGGCATGTAGTTTACTTCAGTTGGGATGTGGTGGATTACGAAGTTGAATACACTCCCGGTCTAATCGTTGTTGCGGGTGAAATGACAATAGGACTACCCTGGAATTCTGCGGGAATCGCCCGTACCACAGATGTTAATGGATCGGATCTTCCTTCTGAAAGAGTATTTGTGGATACCCCTACACTTATTTGCGCGGGAAAGCATTACGGTGAACAACGTTACTTATGATGATTGTATAAAAGTGGTTAGTGGAAGTGGAACTGGCTCAGTTGATTGGTATTGTGCGGGTTTTGGTTTAGTGAAACAGATGAGTGTTTCTTCTATTTGGGAGCTAACCGCTGTTGTAGCACCATGAAGTATCTTATCTAGCAACTACGATAAAATTGAATAAACGCAGCGCGCCCCATGTCTTCTTCAGGCAGCTTGGCTTTTCTTTCTCACCGCTCCCGGCCTAAAGCCAAAATGCTTTTTGAAAGCTTTGGCAAAGGCCGCATCTGACTGATAGCCCGGTATTTTAGCCACTTCAAAAACGGATATATTGGTTGTTGTTGCCAATCGATCATGTTCCCTCCTGTTCCGACAAGGTCCTCTGTGAAATAAATCACACACCTGACAACCGTCCAGCCGTAAATTGCTAGTTTTTTGCTCAATTATTCCACTGATTTTCCGATAAAAATGTAGGTCAACGAGAAAAGTCAAACGATGTCAGTACCTACGTTTCGCCTTGTTTTTCAAGGAAAAATTGCGCCTGAGCAGAATATTGCCGAGGTCAAAAGCCGCCTGCAGAAGTTATTCAAGAAAGATGCGGCGACTATCGACAAGATGTTTTCTGGCAAAAAGGTTGCTTTAAAACAAGGGCTTAGCGAAGCTCAGGCTCAGCAGTATCAGGAAAAAATGCAGTCCCTGGGCGTGTTATGCGAAATCGAATCGCAGTCGCCACCACCTGCGAAGGAAAGGGAAGTAGCACGTGCTCCAGCGCCAAGCTCTACCATTGCAAGACCCGCGAGTTCGTCCACCAGTCAAACTACCGTTAACCACGGCCCAATATCTGAGAACCTGCCACCGCTAAAACTGGCGGATATCGACAAAGCCTTCAGCGGCACGATTCCTAAAGTTGAGTTACCCAATTCTTACAAGGCAGGTATCGTCGCCGTGGGGATTACCATGGTGCTGTTGCCTATCATTTATATTGGCATAGTTGCCATGCTCGGCTATGGTGTGCTGAATCATTCGATCAGCAATGTCTCCTGGATAGAGTCGTTAGGCTATAAATTTGGATTCATCGCTTATATTACGCCGATAATTGTTGGTTTAACGGTGATGCTGTTTATGATCAAGCCGTTGTTTGCCAGGCCGGTGGCAGCAGCAACCTCGATCAAGCTTGACCCTCTAAAAGAACCCATCTTTTTTCATTTCGTAAACAAAATTGCGTTGGCAGTGGGTGCGCCGCGTCCCAAGCAAATTGAAGTGAATTGCGAAGTTAATGCTTCGGCCAGTTTTCGTAAAGGATTATTCAGTTTCATTGGTGATGATCTGGTGCTCACCATTGGTATGCCCTTGTTGGCTGGCTTCAACGCTCGGCAACTTGCCGGTGTACTGGCCCATGAGTTTGGGCACTTTTCTCAAGGCGTTGGCATGCGCTTTCATTACCTGACTTATAAAGTGAACAGCTGGTTTTTTAATGCTGTCTACCTGCGCGATAGCTGGGATGAAAAACTGGAAGCAACCGCAGAGGAGACGGATGGCTGGTTATCGGTGATTTTAAACTTTGCCCGCGGTGGCGTGTGGGCAACACGCAAGGTTCTGTATGGCTTTATGATGGCGGGCCACGCCGTCAGTAGCTATATGCTGCGCCAAATGGAATTTGATGCGGATCGCTATGAAGCGCACATGGCCGGCAGTGAACAGTTCAAGGATACCACCCTGCAATTGCAACGCCTGGGCGTGGCGTTTCAGGTGAGTCATGATCAACTGGCACAAGCCTGGGAAGACAAGAAACTGGTGGATAACCTGCCGCGCTTGATTGCACATAACTCCAGTCAGTTGCCCGTAGAACTGGATCGCACCTTGTTAAACCAGATGCAGGAAGCAAAAACACAGGTTTATGATTCGCATCCCAGCGATAATGAGCGTATTGACAGCGCTATGGTGCAACAGGCCAAAGGAATTTTTTCACTGGCGCGTAATAGTCAGGATTTATTTAAATCTTTTGATGCAATCGCCAAACAGGTATCGAACTCCTATTACGCGCATCAATTAGGGCTGGAGTTTGACAAGAACAAACTCGTTGATGTCAACCAGGTGGTACAGATCACCAGAGAAAACGAAAAGCAACAAGAGGCCTATCACCAGTATTTCAGGGATATGGCGCCGGTTTTTGAGTTGCCTATTTCTGTTAATATCTTCGATACCAGCAAGGTTGACTGGGACGAACTGCTCGAGCAATACCAGGCTGTTAATGAACAGATAGCGGAGCAAATAGGCCAACGCCGAAAACTCATGGCGCAAGCTAATGAGAGCTATGACAAGTACCAAAAGTTACTGGCGATTGATATTTTTCGCGATTGCGGCTTCGTCATGTTCCCTGAATGGTTTGGAATGGACGAGCAGACCTTTGCCAAGTACCGGGAAATGATTCCCAAACAGGAACAATCCTGGCAACAGGTCATGGGACAATTGCAGCCTATGTTTTCGCTGAATGACCAACGCTTGTCAATTGCCTTGACGCTGTTGAATCATCCCGTGCTTATGGAGAGAAACGCTGACCATGCCCAGCATTTAAAAGCCAGGAATCGTCTGTCGTTGTTGATTAATAACTTCAAACGTAATGCGGAACACGTTACCGATTTTCAATTCGCCTATTTCAAACTCGACGCTTTGCTGGCCTGCGCGCCTTTAATGGGGCAGAAACCGGAAGCTATGTCCACGGTGATGAATGGTTTGCTGGAAAATGTCAGGCAGTCTTATGATCAACTGACCGCCGCACTGGGCCGGCTTGACTATCCTTTTGTCGCGGAAGGTGAACACCTGACAATTGCCGATTATATTGCGGATTTTCTGCCGCATAAAAATCATTGTGCCAACGTACTGCAATACTATATGCAATGCGGTGAGTTAACCCTGGAAAAACTCGAGTCTATCTACGCCCGTATTATCTCTGGCCTGGCTAATATCGCGTTAACGATGGATCGTCTGATTCCAGGTATGAATGAACCGTATCACGTCAGCGAGTCAGCACAGGAACAACCGCAGGTACAACCACAGGTACAGCAGCAAGTTGTCAACGGTTCGTTTGTGGATTCGTCCTCGAATTTCAACGATCAACAAACGGAAGAGACTTCCGTTGCGCCGGCCATGCTTTCCTTAGAGCCGGAAAAACCTGCGGTCATAGCTACAGCAAAAGACAGTGCAGCAAGGGCAACGTTTGCCATAGATGAGAGTGGGCAGGATTCTGTGAATCAGTCACAAGACAAAGAGCAAGAACCACCTGCAACAGAAGCAACAGCTGAAGATGCAGAAGATAAAGCCCGAATAGCAACGTCGTCTGCCGTCAAACTGGAATTGTCTGACACAGCGGTCGCAACAAGTGGCGCAGCGGCGGAAAATACCTTAACGCTGGAAGCGGCGCCGGTGCAGGAATCTGCTAACAAAGCAGTATTTTCTATTGACGAAGCGGTCGATAAGCCTGACGCGCCGGAAGTAAAAGAGGCTCCCGCACCATACACGGAGCCAGCGAAAAAAGCCGTATTTTCCATTGACGATCCCATGGACAAGGAAGAAGAGGAAGAGGAACCGAATCGCAAGCAACCACTCGCTGAATCGGGTATCAAGGCAGTTTTTGCGATTGATGAAACCGAAGACAAGCCTGAAATTACCGGTGTGCAAAAAGCCGCTGCGGATAAGGAAGCTACTTTATCCAGTGACATGTTGAACGCCGGCGTAACTGCCGGGGCTAAAGCGCCGGCGGCAACGTCAGTAGTGGAAACCGGAGAGATGGTAACGCAACCCGATGAGCAACAGTCTGAACAAGCTGGTTTGTCATTAGAACCCCCGGCACCTACTTCCGATGCTGCTAATTCTGAGAATGTATCTGCAGAAAACATAACAGAAACGAACCAGCAGGATACTACAGGGCTGGCGCTCTCTCTTGAGCCTGTTGATGGCGAGCCGACAGCAGAACAAGCACCGAGTAAAAAGGCGGCAACGCAAACTTCTGGGCAATTTTCTGAAACTGACGATGCGGGAATAGCATTGCAGACTGAAACCACGCAACCGGCTCGGCTTTCGTTGGAGCCATCGGCAGAAGCATTAGGCCAGGGTGAATTGAATTCAAACGCTTCTCCATCATCATTGTCTCTCGAATCGATCGAAGACCCGGCGGCGTCGGTAGAAACAGCGGCGGACACTCAGGAAAAGTCATCCGACCTGATAGAGAAGGATAGTGTAAGTCAATCTGGGCAGGATGCATTGGTTACCGAAAGCAAAGCAGCAGTGTTGACGCTTGAACCCATGGCTAAATCTGGCGAAATCGCAAGACTGGAAGACGGTGCAGGTTCACAAGGACACGAAGTGAAGGCCAGCACAACTGAAACGGTGAACAAAACGCAATCCAATGCTGGTTCCAGTGGCGCACAAATTGATATTGAGAACAAGGATTCCACTGTGACAGGACCTGGTTTGTCAGTGCAGTCAAAATAATTTTCGTTAACACATTTGTAAGCAGCCGATTAATTTTCCCTTCTTCTGTTGAGGTTATAAACTGCGGGCGCTCGCGGTTCCATGTCATATTTCTTTCAAAAAACTGTCAAAAAGTTTTCACATCCCCGCGCGATACTGCTCATCACTGAGAGATAGCGAAGGCCATGCGTTACCGGCCACGATCTTCCCGGTCAGCCATTTATATTCAATCAAACCAATACCTGGCGTTTTAGGAGGGATTTAAAATCATGTTTAGTAAAAAGTTACTGGTTACATCGATTGCCGCAGCATTAACCGGATCTCTGGCGTTTACCGGTGCCGTGATTGCTGACAAAAAAAGTTTTAATTTCAAACCGATCGATTCATCTGCCAGCAGTACCGACTGGGATCCTGCAGCGCCCTGGAAACTACCAGAAGGATTCGAACAACGAGTTGTTTCCGACGAATCCGCATTGAATATTTATGATGGCGGACGTGACGACTGGCACGACATGAATACCGTCAATGAAACCGGCAAGATGGCGGGTCGTTACATGTACCGTACCCATGAGGTTCGTGGTCAACCTGAGGGGGGTGCAGTTTCCGTGGTGGATTTGCAAACTGGTGAGACAAAACTCCTGGCTCAAAGCACTGAGTGGGATGCATTGGATGGTATTCGCTGGACGCCTTGGGGTACCGTGTTATTTGCCGAGGAGATTGACGGCGGTCAACTGCTGGAAATTTTACTGGATGAGAATGATATGATGACAGCAGTAGATGTTATCGATCGTCCGGCGGTTGGGCGTATGGCCCATGAAGGTATCGACGTCGATGCTGATGGCAATGTGTATGTGGTCGATGAACATCGCGGGCAAACCAGTGGTTGTGCGTTAGGTACACCTTGCGGTGGTGGCGTCTATAAGTTCGTGCCGAATTCCTATGGTGACCTATCCGCCGGTGATCTTTATGCTCTTAAAGTAACTGGTCCGGATGGCGTTGGTAAAGGTGAGTGGGTGGGCCCCATTGATCCATTAAACGCACGCCAAGCCGGTACTGAAGCGGGTGGTACCAGTTATCAACGTCCGGAAGATGTGGAAATTATCGGTGATACCCTTTATGTGGCGATCACTGAAGGTCCTCGTGCACAAGGCGTTGGCAGTGAAGTGTATGAAGGTCGAGTAATCGCGATTAACTTAAAAACCATGATGGTGACAAACTTCGTTAAACCGGGCGTCAATGTCCCGGTGGAAATGAGCCGTCCAGGTAACGAGGGATTCCAGACAGGATTTGACAGTATCGATAATCTGGCAGAATCGCCCGATGGCCGCTTGATAATGATCGAAGACAATGTACCTTCTGATATCTGGTTTGCCACCACCAAGACTGATGACTACGGTGCATCAAAAGACGTGGAGTTGTTTGCATCGTTGACTGATCCGAGCGCGGAAGGCACCGGGATCTACTTCAGCCCGCAGGATCCTCATACTTTGTACGTGAATATACAACACTCTGCGGTTGATGATGGTGATGGCACCTGGGCGATCAGCAAAACTGGCAAAAATCATCATGATAAGGATGACGATGATAAATAAGCTCCAATTTAAATAAAAAGTAATTTCATTCCCCTCTCTTCGGCCGCGGCGCTTCAAGTCGCGGCCTTTTTCTATCTGGCAGCATAAGTTATTGATTTAGAATGATTAAATATTAGACAAAATGTTCAATAAAGCCTGCCGGCGTGTACAAATCCTGCATGTTTGCCTTTAGTATCAAGCCTTTCGCGCCGTTAAATAAAGGGATTTAATAGGATTTTGCAGGTTATCGTGAATCGATTATGCGTATAAGCGCACAACTAATAATTGCAGCTTGTTTGCTATTGGGCTACGTCGCCCAGGTGCAGGCTGTGTATATCAATCGCACCATCACCATGGACGG
>Ga0111151_1051_pt1 | contig 10428 bp, 8 predicted proteins | sample DeeMarSeWOR28_12_FD_80257 | JGI IMG/M metagenome (GOLD analysis project Ga0111151, IMG submission 80257) | Gammaproteobacteria bacterium SG8_15 | reverse complement strand
GCTTTCCATGAATCTTTCGCAAGCAGAACAAATACTACCAATTCCTGTAACTTCCTATTAATTAAAGTGCAAATAGCAGGCCAACGCCAGTCTATGCAATTGATTTTTTTCAGACCATGATGGGAGTCTTGAAAACGCCGGGACCAGGTTTTTTTACAACCACCTCATCGCTGAAACCGAACATAAATACTTTTTCAATTAAAACATGTTAGCCCAGTGGTTTTTTTTGAATTTGCAAAAAATTCATTTGCTTAGCACAACATCTGTCATTCAGTAACAGTTGTTGACTTAGAGATATCTTATCGATAGTAACTGACCGATCTATAAGCCTGCCTATATGGGTATTCGCCTGTAATCAATGTATTGATGACTTCCTGATATTGTCAAATATTTGTTTCTGGATGTTGGTGAGCGTTATTTGATTAACACTCATTAACATAGACTAATATAAAGACGCACTAGTTCCGTGCAATTTTTCGCTGCGAATATTTTGATAAAAAGATGTGCAAGACGCTCGTCGCACGCAATGTAAGGTATGTAAGGTTGTTATTAAAGGATTTAGCAATCGACAAGTACCAGTGCTATTGATCAGTTTTTGAAACTGGAGAGCATGGTGTTGAAATACGGCAATTGTGAGTATAAGTGTACGAATGACGAGACACACCGGGTGCTGTGAACACCAGGTGTGCAGACTTAATTAAAGAAATGTAAAGAGGGCTATAGGGATCAGGATTTTTTGGCGGCTTTTTTCTTTTTCGCCGCTTTTTTCTTTTTGGCCGCTTTTTTCTTTTTCGCAGGTTTTTTCTCTTCGGGGTTGTCGATTACCCACTTACCATCACGATGATGCGCGGTCCAGCCCGTCGCCTTGCCGTCGACTTCAGTCATTAGATACTGCTCTTTGTTTTTACGGCTGTAGCGAACGATAGTGGGATTACCCTGATCATCTTCAACGGGAGCATCACAAAGATATTTAAACTTGGGATCGAATTCGTCTGCGTGCGGTAAAATTTCCTTGAGCTTCGGCGATTTCCTTGAGCTTCGGCGCGCGCGTTTCCCTAGATTTTGGAAAGGCGGAAGACGCCAGGAAAATTCCCGATGCACCGTCGCGTAATATGAAATAACCTTCGGTTTTTTCGCAGGGTAGTTCCGGCATGTGGATCGGATCGGCTTTTGGCGGCGCTGGTTCACCGCTGCGCAGTAGCTTGCGGGTGTTTTTACATTCCGGATTGGTGCAATCGAAGTATTTGCCAAAACGGCCGGTCTTCAATTGCATCTCGGCGCCACATTTATCACATTCAATCACCGGGCCGTCATAGCCTTTGATGCGGAACTTGCCGTATTCCACTTCGACACCGTCGCAGTCCGGACTGTCGCTGCAGACATGCAGTTTGCGATCTTCATCGATCAGGTAATTGTTCATCGCCTTGCCACACTTAGGACAACGGTGTTTGTCTCGTAGCAGCTTGGCTTCCCCTTCCTCGTCTTCGTCGACATTGACCGCTTCTTCGCCGGGGATAAGGTTGATGGTGGTTTTACAGCGTTCTTTCGGTGGCAGGTTATAACCTTCACAGCCTAGGAACACGCCTGTGGAGCCAACGCGGATCATCATGTCCCGTTCGCAGGTGGGGCACTTGATGTCGGTGACAATGGGGTCATTACCGCGCATGCCATTTTCATCACTGTCCGCCTTGTTGAGCAACTCCTTAAATTCGGCATAGAAGCTATCCAGAGTTTTTTGCCAGTTGTTATGCCCTTCAGCGATGGAATCCAGTTTTTCTTCCATGCCCGCGGTAAAGTTGTAGTCCATCAGATCACTGAAAGATTCCGTAAGACGGTCCGTTACCACTTCGCCAATTTTATTGGCATGAAAGCGGCGCTTCTCCACGGTGACGTAACCGCGGTCCTGGATCGTGGAAATGATGGCGGCATAAGTTGACGGCCGGCCGATACCGCGTTTCTCCAGTTCTTTTACCAGGCTGGCTTCCGTATAGCGTGGCGGTGGCTTGGTAAAATGTTGCGAGGGGTCGATCTGCAACAGCTTTAACTCATCGTCCACTTTGACTTCCGGTAAAATAATATCGTCACTGCCTTTGGATTGCGGCTTCAATACCCGGGTCCAGCCATCAAAAATGACCGTGCGTCCCTTGGTGCGTAGCTCATAGTCGTCCGCCATGATGGTGAGAGTGGTTACATCAAATTTCGCCTGTGTCATCTGGCAGGAGACGAACTGACGCCATATGAGTTCGTATAATCTCACCGCATCGGGGTCGACGTTTTGCAGATCCGAAATCATCACATTCACATCGGATGGGCGAATGGCCTCGTGGGCTTCCTGCGCGCCTTCGCGACTGCTGTAGAGAATGGGTTTTTCCGGAAGGTAAGGCTTGCCGTATTTATCTTTAATATAGTTGCGACAGGCCTCAACCGCTTCAGTACTGAGGTTGGTGGAGTCGGTTCGCATGTAAGTGATGTAACCAGCTTCGTACAGGCGTTGTGCCATCAGCATGGTTTTCTTCACACCAAAACCGAGTCTGGTGCTGGCGCTTTGCTGTAAAGTCGAGGTGATAAATGGTGCTTTGGGTTTACTGCTGGACGGTTTGGTCTCCCTGGCACTGACTATGTATTTAGCCTTTTCCAGTACTGCGAGTGCTACATCAGTTTGTTCTTTATTACCCGGACGAAACTCCTTGCCCTGATATTTCACTACCGGCACGCGCAGTTCTTCGCCCTTTGGGGGATTCAGATTGCAATGCACTTCCCAGTATTCTTCCGGATCAAAGGCATTGATTTCTCGCTCGCGTTCTACGATCAGGCGCACCGCGACCGATTGCACGCGACCTGCGGATAAGCCGCGGGCAATTTTTTTCCATAGTAGTGGTGACACCATGTAACCCACCACCCGATCCAGGAAACGGCGGGTTTGCTGCGCGTTAACCTGGTCCAGGTTGAGATCCGAGGGTTGCGCAAAGGCCTGCTCGATAGCTTTCTTGGTGATTTCGTTGAAGACCACACGTTTAAAATGATCCGGCTCCCCGCCGATGGCTTCGCGCAAATGCCAGGCGATGGCCTCTCCTTCGCGATCAAGGTCAGTGGCCAGGTAGACAGCGTCTGCGTCCTTGGCGAGTTTTTTTAACTCGTCGATGACTTTTTCCTTGCCCGGCATAATTTCATATTGTGGGTTCCAGCCATTTTCCGGGTCGATGCCCATGCGCTTTATCAATGATTCGCGCGCGCGGACTTTTTTGCGCGCTTCGCGCTCTTCTTTGGGAAGCTTGCGGGATTCAGCGGCCAGTTTGGCCCGCTCCGAAGGGGTCAAAGACGATTTGCCGCTATCACTGCCGCTGGTTGGCAAGTCACGGATGTGCCCAATGCTGGATTTGACGACGAAGTCTTTACCCAGATATTTATTAATTGTCTTGGCCTTGGCGGGCGATTCGACAATAACTAAGGATTTTCCCATCTATTTTTCTTTAAAATCAGTAAGTTATGTTATTTTTCCAACTATTTGAAATTTCACGCTTTATTAGAAATACGTTGTAGTTGGGCCACTGTCAAGATGCGGAAGCATAATTAGCACCAAAAAACCTACTAGTCGGCTAATTTTTGCCAAACATTAACCCTGTTTTCTGTAAGGGTTAGGTAGGATTGGATTGTTTTCTGATCAATAAAAATCAGTAAAGTAGATGACGAGCTGGCGTTCTCACTTTGTGAGATACGACTGGACCAATGGATACAACATTAGCTTTTTGGTTGCGCCGCAGCGGATTCTCTTTCAATAAAAGATTCAATTACTGATACCGGTACCGCGCCTGCCTGAGCACCCAGCAACTCTCCCTTGGGTGTATATACCATAAAACTGGGAGTGCCTATCCAGGTATCACCGGTGAGTTCCTGGTACATGGAAGCGACTTTTTCCGGTTCGCCAATCAGGCTGGGGAAGTTGACCTGATGGCGTTTGATAAACTCCTGGGCGTCAGTTTTTTTTGCCATGCCATCCAGGGAAATTCCCAATACCTGGGCGTCTTTGCCAACGTGTTCCTGATGAAACTTGATGTACTGGTGTGCTTCCTGGTTACAAACATGGCAATCCGAGGCCCAGAGCATGACCACCAGCCATTTACCGTTGCCTGTGTAATCTGCGATGCTTTTCTGGTTACCTTGAAAGTCATCGAAATTTTCAGTGGCGATTACGGGTAAGCTTAATAATAGCAGACCCATAGTGCAGAATGTTTTCAGCAGTTTGCTCATGTTTGTATCCATGTTGAAGGTTGTTCTTAATCAGCTACACAGTTAGATGCAATGGTTTCCCGAATGTTACAGGAGAAATGTGATTTCAATGGTAATTTTTAGTTCCATCTGGATTGCCGCGGACTAGAAGTGTAAATGTTCCTTATCCACTTCCAGGGTTTCGGCGAAATAACGCGCCAGGAACTCATCGAAATCCAGTGTATTGTTAGCTTCCATTTGCTGTTGCTTGGCAATGGATTCAGCTGCGGCCTGTTGGAAAAACTGCAACCGCTCATCGCCAAGGGGCAACGATTGGAAATAACGTGCATGTTGTTCGGCGTGGCGCATGGAAAAAGGAAAGAACGGTTCGCCATTGTCCTGCATTTGCTGAAGAATTCTTGCCGACGGCGTTAAATCCGGATCTTCCACCATCTCGTAGTAGGTCTTTAATGCCGATGTGTAGCACGTATCACTGTGAGTTCGATCCAGGAGTCGGCATACATCAACCATGGTATTAAACAGTTCGGTAGCCCAGGTGCAAAGTAATATCGGTTTGCCGTTGCGCTGTAATTTCAGGCCGGGTTGTCTGCCATGATGGGCAGTGCTGCTTTGGTTGTGGTCTATCTCCTTGCGCTCGTCGGCGCTAATAGCTGGACTGTCATGTAACAGACAAAATAACAGGAACGCCTCCAGGAAATACATCTGTGATTCGCTGATACCCAGCGGTTCAAAAACGTTGACATCCAGGGAACGCAGTTCAATGTATGCCACACCACGTTTGGTCAGGGCAGTCGTGGGTTTTTCATAGGTACCGGTGAGCTGCTTGGGCCGAATCGTGCTGTAGTATTCATTTTCAATCTGCAATAAATTGGCATTGAGTTGTTCGTAGCCGGAGCCAGTTTTCACGCCAAATTTTTCATATTCCGGTGATGGCGTTTCGATGGCGTGTCTCAGACATTTAACATAGGAGGCGAGGTTATCATAGTTGGCTTTAATGCCTGATTTGCCCTCCTTGTAATTTTGATAGCCGATATCACTCAGGCGCAGAGACGTGGCATAGGGATGATGATAAGTATATTCATCGAACGGCTCCAGTATCTTTTCGATACCATCCATAAAGCTGCGACATACCGCGGGGGATGCGCCAAACAAATACGGTACCAGCCAGCCGAAACGTTGCAGGTTACGAATCAGCTTGAAGTAAGATTCGGAAATAAAATCCTGCAGCGGTTGGGTGTCTTTCTCCAGTTGCTGGAATTCATTCCAGAAGGAATTTGGGAGTGAGTAATTATAATGAATGCCAGCTATCACCTGCATCATTTTACCATAACGATGGCCAAGACCGCGGCGATAAACCGTTTTCATAATTCCAGCGTTCGAGGAACCGTATTGTGCGATCGGAATGCTTTCCTCTCCTGCCAGCACGCATGGCATACTGGTGCACCACAGGATTTCATCCTGCAGCTGGGTGTAAACAAATTTCTGTGTATCCCGCAGAAAGTCCAAGGTCTGGGGGACTGAACTAGAGGGCGGGGTAATCAATTCCAGCAAGGCTTCCGAATAATCCGTGGTGATATAGGGATTCGTCAGTGCAGCTCCCAACGAGGGTGGATGAGGCGTATCGGAAATTTTACCTTCCTTGTTAACACGCAAACACTCTTTTTCAATGCCTATCTTGCGCTCTTGCAATAAGAATTGCATGTTGATGTTTTGCAGTGCTGCAAGTCGTTGTTGGAGTTTTTGGTACACTGGCTGTCCTGGTAATAGTTAGTGGGGTACTTTAGAGTCCGACGTGACGAATATCCAGGCAAACGCAATGCCAAAAATAAAATAGTCGTTCGTTTCAACCAGCGAGCTGTCAGCAAATACTACATTGTCAAGATTGTCGTAACGAGCGAATATGCCAGCAAAATATTTTTTTGCATTCCTGGCTACGGAAATAGTGACACGGCTGCCACTATAACCTGAGTCGGCGCTATAAGCCTGCCGGTCACCAGTTACGTATTCAGGTTTTACTTCATAGAAATAATTGTGATATTTACTGCCTGCAAATATTGGCCCCAGGCTAATACTGTAGCGTATGAGCGCGCTGGATTGTCGCACGTTTATTTTATAATTGATATAGGGTGACAAAGTCCAACCCTGGTATGCCATGAGGGGGTCGCCGACAGAAAACACAAAACGGTAAGGGATTTTAAACCAGAGATTCTGGTCGCGTTTCTCAGAGCGCCATAAATTGAGTTCCAGTTCCGGACCAAATTCAACCAGCAGGTCCAGTCCCGGCATGCCTGCTCTGGCGCTGTCCTCGGCATCGGGAACCGGTATGTTACCTGCAAAGCTTAAGTCGAGATTGAGGTTTTTGCTTTCATACAACATACCGCGCACACCTTCCTCTCTGTCCACGCGCAGGATGTCTCCACGATATATACCGTAGGGTACCGGTAAAAAGATATTCGCCTCGGTTTTTGAGCCACGATAGTGTGGCGCATTTAACGTGCCGATACCCATTCCCAGTTCCCATAATGGCAGATGAAAGGCGAAACAGATTTGCGGCGTCACAATTGTGGTTAACAGAGTGGTTATTAAGAAGCTGTATAACTGTTTAGCCCGCATAGGCCAACTAGCGGGTGTGCGGATGTTAAATTGGCTGGAATCAAGGTTCATGGGTAATCGATTAGTATATGCTGACGATGTTAATTTTAGTGTTATTATCAGCCGTTGAAAACCAACTGCATGGGAAAAATAACATGAAAGGCGTCGTGCTGGATGTAAAATCCATTGACATTGGGGATATAGATTTTTCCGGGCTGGAATCTGTGGTTGATTATTGGCAATACTACGACAATACGCATGATGATGAAATCCAGACGAGAATTCAGGATGCCGATATTGTTGTTGCCAATAAAGTCAGCCTGCAAAAGCGACATATAGCGCAGGCGAATCAGCTCAAACTGATCTGTGTCGCGGCAACAGGGATCAATAATATCGACCTTGAGGCGGCAGCAGAACTTGGCGTTTGCGTTACTAATGTCACTAACTATGCGACGCCTTCAGTAGTGCAGCATGTGTTTTGTCTGATACTGGCATTAAGCCGCAAGTTAAATCAGTACCAGGCCGCCATCCGCGACGGACGTTGGCAACAAAGTGAGTTTTTCTGTCTGCTCGATTACCCCGTCAGGGAACTGGCAGGTAAAACGCTGGGAATCATTGGCTATGGTGTGTTAGGCCAGGCAGTAGCAACGGTGGGCGAAGCGTTTGGTATGCGTGTTCTGATTGCCGACAGGAAGGGTGTGGCCCCTAGAGAGGGTAGGGTAACGTTTGAACAGCTGATGTCCGAATCCGACGTGGTGAGTCTGCACTGTCCGTTAACGGCGGACACCAGTAACTTAATTGATAAAAAAGAACTCGCATTAATGAAGTCAGGCGCGCTGCTGATCAATACTGCGCGCGGTGGTATTGTCAATGAAACCGCCCTGGTAACTGCGCTTGAATCGGGCAAGTTAGGCGGAGCGGGTTTTGATGTGCTTGGCAATGAACCGCCGACGCAGGGTAATCCTTTACTGGAAGTTGAATTACCGAATCTGATTGTCACGCCGCATATTGCCTGGGCTAGCGTGGAAGCCCGGCAACGCGTGATTGATGAGATCGTGAAAAATATTGCAGCGTTCAGGAAAGGCGAGCCACGCAACATCGTGGCATAGTGACTTATACTAGTGTTTAATGGGGATGCAGATCCAGAAAGTTGCGCCCGATTCCGGATTGTTGCGTACCCCAATTTGTCCTTTGTGCAATTCAATAAATTGTTTTGACATGGATAAACCAATGCCGCTGCTGGATTCACCGCCCGTTGGCCGGTTGCTTAACTTGGCATAACGGGTGAACAGTTTTTTCATGTCTTCTTCCGTTAAGCCGGGACCTCCATCGCATATTTCAGCATAGACATAGTTTTCATCCGCGAGGGTGCGCACGGTGGTGGTAGTTTCCCGTGGGCTGAATTTCATGGCATTACCAATGAGATTATCCAGCACTTGTGATAAACGAAACTCATCCGCGTCAATAGCAGGCAAATCATTAGCCAGTTCTTTTTTCAGTCTGACCCCCTTTTTGCGTGCGTAGCTCTCGTTGGCCTGTAAGGACTTATCCACGATATCGTTGAGTAATATCTTCTTGTATTTAGGCTCCGGGGTCGCGGCGGTCGGTGATTCCGTATTGAGGAAACCGGCGATAACCTGTTGCATGTTTTCCCCGGTGCGCGTGATCAGGTCAACCAGTTCCGGAAGATCATCAGCAACCGTCGTGCCTGGTGTCAGGCTCTTTTTTAGTTCAGACACAATGTCCATCATGACGATCAGGGGTTTTTTCAGGTCATGACTGGCAAAGCGTACGAATTCGTCTTTCAGTGCTGCAAGGTCTTTCAGGGCCAACTGAGTTTTTATGCGCGCCAGGGCGACTTGTATATTGAGGGGCTTGGTCAGGTAATCGTTGGCACCCAGTTCCAGCGCTGTGATGACACTTTGTTCCAGGTCGTCAGCGGTAACCATAATGACCGGCAGGCTGATCAGGGTATGTTGTTTGCGAATTTCCTCGAGTGTCTCCAGGCCGCTGATGCCAGGCATCATAATATCCAGCAGCACCAGATCAAACGGTATGGCTTCGATCTTTTCCAGTGCCTGATAACCATTTTCCGCCAGCATCACGTTATAACCGGCACGCTTGAACTGCAACGCCATTAATTGGCGGTTCATTTCATTGTCGTCGACGATGAGCAGGGTATATTGGCTATTTTCCCGGGGATTACTGGTATCCATGCTGAAGATTACTGCTATGTTCCAATGAGAGTCTTAACTTGCTGTAATTAAAGGGTTAATAACCTCGTGCCTGTTGCTTGCTGGGTAGCGAAAAACAAGACGAGCAATCAGGTTTTCCGCTAAAAATAACGGCATGCAGAGGTTTTTCTTGAATAATATACCGGTTAGCATGGCTGGAAATTCGCGTAAGTCGTTATGCGATGAATGCCCTTTGCCGAGTGGTGAAAGTACGGCAATTAATGCAACATACGCGTTTTTATAGCGATTAGTTGTTACACTACTGAGCCATGTAAGCGTTTTTCAAAAATATCGTTAAGGAATTACCATGCAATTGACAGTTTATATCGATGACGTTACCAAGACACTGGATTTGCCCGACAACATCGTACAGGAGGGCGAGGACTTTTTTCAAAAAATGGATAGTGACATGGATCAGGGCTGGCAGATGAGCCGTACCTGGATTGATAATCCGAACTCCGAAGAACGTTGCCAGATTGCGGCCAATAAAATCCTGGATGCCATCAGTGCGGAAAATGAAACCCTGTTGATGTTGATGGCCGGTTATATCAAGTCACGGCGTCCTGACGTGGTTGGCGTACGCATTGATACTTCGGGAGATATGACGGAAACTGAGTTGTTGACCCAAGCCTAATAGCTACTTCAGCTTATTGATGGTGGTGAGGCAGTTATCCATATCTGTCATTGACACCGGAAAAAACAGCATTGAACAAGTCTGCCCAGGCCCTTTTACTTTTTCCAGATGCACGAGATCGTTGTGATGGAGCAACGCGATAAAATGCGCGTGTGGCGCAAAATTTTGCGCTGCCGCAAACAGCGATTCGAAATTGCTGAGCTGCGAACCATAGGTAGGCGCGTAAACGAATTCTGCCACGACTACATCAGGTGCGACTTGCTTGATGAGTGCGAGGATAAGCGCCCAACGCCATAACGTTTAACAGGGTTTTTGTTTTGTGCGTCATGATGAGCGGTGTATTTTTGATGGTATTTGGCTATGCAGCTTTGCCGCAACATTTTTTGTATTTTTTCCCGCTACCACAAGGGCAGGGATCATTGCGACCCACTTTTAAATGCGCGGTTTTTTGCGGCTTGATAGCAAAACCATCAACGTAATACCAACGCCCGTCTTCTTTGACAAATTCACTGGACTCATCCAGTCCGCCGGCTTCACCCTTGACGCGGCAACGCGCCCGGAACTCTACAATGCCACGGTCGTCATTGGGGCCGCCGTCTTCAGTGTGGAGAATTTTTAAACCAACCCATTGTACGTCAGGGTCTTCCGCCGGTTTGGCGTCATCGGGTTTGGTGGAGGAATGCCAGGTATCGAGAATGTACTGGTTATTTTGCTGGCTATAAGCTACATAACGCGAGCGCA
>Ga0111151_1061_pt1 | contig 10545 bp, 9 predicted proteins | sample DeeMarSeWOR28_12_FD_80257 | JGI IMG/M metagenome (GOLD analysis project Ga0111151, IMG submission 80257) | Gammaproteobacteria bacterium SG8_15 | reverse complement strand
CTCGGCAATGCGCCATTGCAGATCACGACGCACATCGACACTGGTTTGATAATTAATCATGGTTTCAAATTCATGGGCCGCATTCCTTGGCTGATCCGTCTTCACGTATGCCAGGGCGAGATTTTCTGTAACCTGTTTAGTCAGTTGATGAGTAGGATATTTTTGCCGAAAATTTTCCAGGGCGTTAATTGCTTGCGACCAGTCTTCTTTGGCAATGTAACTCGCCGCCATATCGTATTGCGCCGCGATTGCGATATCAGATCCAGGCGCCACCGTGGCTACACGTGCAAAGTGTTTCGCAGCTCCCTGATGATCACCCGTCTCGCGCGCCTGCTCACCCAACTTATATACGGACGCTGCCAGTCCTTCCTTAATGGCCTGATACTCGGGTTCATTGGGTTTGCTTAAGGTCTGTGCAATTTTATATGCGGACTCAGCGCGCGCGTAATGCCCGGACTGCAGTTCGGATTGCGCAACGATCAACCATGCGGTTTTACGCATGCTGAGTTTCGTATCCCCGGTCAACTCCAGAATGGAGCGGGCGGCAACGGCCGCCTGGTCATATTTTTTCAGGGCGAACAGGTCTTCTGCCGCCTTGGTTACCACTGCCGGAGCGCGGTTACCACTGCCGGAGCGCGCTTGTCTTCGGGAAATGCCTTGCCAAAGCGTAATGCACTACCAATAGCCAGGCGCTCCCAAATTTCTTTTTGTTTACCATCCAATGTTTTCGCCTGCTCTGTATACGCCAACAATGCCGAAAGACTTGATAAACATTTTGTACCAGGATGTTGCCTGCACATAATCTTCCGGCTTTTTGGATTTTTGCGCCACCGCATGAAAATGACGCGCCACTTCTTCCATGTTTTGTTCCAGCACCGGCGATAGCTTGGCTTGCGTCATTTCATTTTGTTTGTTCCAGTAATCACCGTTAACCTGGTAGCGATCGACAAACTCAATTTTTGCTTCGATTAACAAACTGGGGAATCCGCCACGGCTGAAGGCCTTGATACGATACATATCAAAATCGGGAGCATAGATATCATCCGGGTAGCGTTTGACAAATGCCTTGAAGGTACTGGCAGCATCGCGAATCCGCCTTTGCTCCAGGTAGTGGTCACCCAGATTCCTGTAGACGCGGCTGACATATACTCGCTCCCCATTGTTATCAAAGTAATTGTTTATTGCATCCGCGCCACCCAGTTCATTAAAACTCAACGTAATAACACGAAACACATCGTTTAACAGCTCTTTGTCACCGCGACTCAAGTGCTCACCCTCAATATCGACCTCACCACCCGATGTGCGTAACTTGCGATCCACTATTGTAAAAAACGAGTGCAATGACCTGTCATACTCCCCCAACTTATATGCAGACCACCCTTTTTTAGAGAGCGCTTTTTCATAAAATGCTGAGGATGGATTTACCACCATCGCCTGGGTATAGGCGCGATCCGCATCCTTGAACTTGTTTAATGAGAACAGTAATTCACCGCGGCGAAAATGAACTTCGTCACGATTATCGATATTTGGGAATCTGGCCAGGAGCCGGTTTAAAGCATCCAAAGCTTTTTCGGGTTGACCTGCCTGTTCATAGGCTTTGGATAACTGATAATAAATTTGCGGGTCGTTGACTTCGCCGAGAGAGGCTTTAGCAGCATCTTCATACAGCTTGATCGCGGTTTCGTAGGAACTTTGTTTTATCTCAGCTTCCTTGGCCACTGAAATAGTCTTTTTCTCACTATCCAGTTTGGAAAGCTGTTGTTGAAAACGTTCCTCGCTTTTTTCCAGCTCCAGGTCTGCCAGGCGCCGCAACGCCTCAACGCGTAATGAATCTTTGGGCGCGGAATTAATAAAGCTGGCGTAATTATCTGCCGCTTTTTGTCGAGCACTGTCAATGGGAGCATTCTTTTCAATGACAATACCGGAATCATCCAGTGATGCGAGGGTCCCTTTCTTAGTGGCACAACCGTGCAGAAACAACAGGCTCAGCGCCAATGTGATAATGACCACCCTGCTATTCATTGCCGGTTCCCCAACGCTTTGACGCATAGTCGTAGATTTGCGCCACCGAGAACCGTGCTTCATTGAAATAATTGACCAGGCGTTCTTTGCGGCGCTCCAGCTCATCATAAGCCATGCTCTGCAGGTAGTGCCGGTATTTTTCCACTAACAACAGAACCTTTGATTGCACACGAGCAATGCGTTGCTCATATTCTTTGCGTTGTTGATCAGTCAGGTCCTGATAAGTATCCAGCCGCGCGGACCAGCCTTCCAATTTACCCAGCGACAAACGCAGCGCCGCATAATTGTGTAAAGCTTCACGAAATTCGAAACTAGCCAGTAAAGGCATGAGATAACGGCCTTCCGGAGTATTCAGCACTCTCCTTAATTTGCGCTCATCGCCACCTTCATCCTCAAATTGCGCCACTCGGATCATGCCTTCCAGCATTTTTCCGCCACCGACGGCATCTGCCGCGATATTGATGTTCTCGATCTCCGCCTGAAACGACAACATTGCTTTTTCATAGTATTCCAGTGACTGTTTATACGCTTCCAACTGACCAAAAGCGTAAGGCACGGCCATCATGGCATCCTGCACCGCGGGATCACTGGGATGCCTTTCCACCAGCTGTAGCCATGGCGCCAGTGACTTTTTATACAATTTTTTATCGGAATACGCGCGCCCCAGGGCAAGCAAGGCTTTGTTGGAAAATGGACCGGTAAGCTGCATGCGTTCGAGATAAGCTTTCGCGGTATCCGGTTTATCCTTATCGAGAAACCCGTAACCAAGCACCAGGTTGGCCTTGTCTTTTAATGCTTTTAATTCCGGGTCGCGACTACGCAGGGTGCCAATTTCATCCAGCAGTTTGACGCCTTCCTGCTCCCTGCCTAAGTGATAAACAGCAACGCCCTTGTTGAATTTTGCATACATACCCCAGTCAGAACGTTCATTGATTTTTTTCAGGACTTTTAACGCATCAAGATGTTTACCCTGCTTCAGCAGTATGGTGGCTTCCAGCAAGTTGCGCTCTTGCGTCAAACCAAAATCAAGCGTGTCCTGCACTTTGTTCAATGCCTGCATCGCACCGGCATAGTTCCCACGTTGGTAGCGCGTTTTAGCAAGAAAATACCAGGCCTGATCGCGCACTTCCTTGGGCTGCTCGTCGCCAAGGAAGGTTTCAAAAATTTTCGCGGCATGATCGTGAAAGCCATAGGCCAGATACAAGCCGCCCAAAACCAGACCAGCCTGCTCCTGATCGACGACTCGACCAAGTTTTTGCGCCATAGACAGTCGCGTAATCGCGTCAAAATGACGACCTTGATAAGACTCAAACAATGCATCTTTTATATTGGGATCTTTTACGCCTACCCAGATAATTTCAGCATGCACGCTGGAAACAAACAACAAACTGGTTAAGGTGCAGTAGCGCAAAGCTTTTCGAACAGATAATTCTGTAGACTTCTGCTTAGGGAAAATTATGAACATACCGACTAATTCCACTCTCTTACTGTAAACTGTGGAAATCCACTATTGTCGCCGCTATTGATATACAGCTCAACGAGGGTACGGTTTACGCCGGAGATAAATTTAAAGGTCGCTTCCCGTTGATAATCGGGATCGCGCGGTACTTTACCAACAAACTTGGCTTTCAGTTCATGGGTACCCGCGGGTAAATTGGCGAGATACAAGCGATGACCACCACCGCGAATCATGGCAGCGATATCCTTTTCATCATAGGGATGAGCGGCAACCATTTGATTGTCGACTATCAGTTCCACGTAATCCAGTTCAAAAAACTTGGAGGGCTGCAGTGTCACCAGAACCAACAACTGGTTTTTCGGGGGATTGATATGCTGCTCACTGACGATGGCCAGATCACTGCTTAAATCGAGAACCTCACGCAGTACATTTTCCGCTTCAACGTCGAGGTTCTGAAAGCTGTCGTTTTCGCGATTGTTTTTAGGGTCACTATCCTGGGGAGACGGTTTTTTACTGGCACCGCTTTTTTCTGAATTTTCTGCAGCCGCAAGCAACACACCCTTACGCCCCTTGGGAAGGTACCCAGGAATCGTATCATTATCTGCTTGCGCCCCCGCGAATGCCGAATCGGCAACTTCAATCGTTACTACGTTATTTGCAACTGCACCAAGGTCCGTTTGAGAGTATTTCGCTGCGAGTACTGTGCCTACACCAAAGCTGCACAACGCCAGCAGTAGGCTGTGTACGAATTTTTTTAACCTCACACTTACGAACTCCGAATTTGACGTTCATGACCAGTTCAGGATACCCCATCCAACGCTGCGAACGAAACCTCTATTTTTTTATCATATTATCTCTTCGATTCAACACTATACCTGTCACATATTGTGGATCAGGTGTTACGAATCGGCAGGTGATCGTTTAGAATGGCGTTGATTTACCGGTTGATGGCTGATACCCCTATAAATAATCATAATAAGCTTAAAACCACGTGGAAATAAAGACAACATTTTGTCTAATTACTAACCATATCACAAGTATTTTTAGACTGGCATGGAGTTTTTCATGAAAAAACCGGCAGTTATTATCGGCATGGGAGAAATGGGTGGCGTGTTCGCCCGCGGTTTGTTGCGCGTAGGTATTCCAGTTTATCCGCTACTTAGGGGCTCTGACCTGGAGCAAAATCTGGGGGAAATTCCGGACCCGCAACTGGTCCTGGTCGCCGTTGGCGAAAAAGACCTCCAACCGGTTCTCGATGATTTTCCCAGCCAGTGGCACAACCGTATTGCCTTATTGCAGAACGAACTATTACCCCGTGACTGGCAGCGCCATCAAATCGATAACCCAACTGTCATTTCCGTCTGGTTCGAGAAGAAAAAAGGCCAGGATTATAAAATTCTCGTGCCTTCCCCGATATTTGGTCCCCATGCCGATATCCTGGCAAGCGCACTGGACAGTATGGATATCCCTAACGCGATTTTATCCAATGCTGAAGAATTACTGTTCCAATTAGTGCGCAAGAACGTATATATTCTTACCACTAATATTGCCGGTTTGATCACTCATGGTACCGTGGAAGATCTGTGGGATAACCATCAACAATTGGCGCGCGATGTCGCGTCTGATGTCATGGATATCCAGGAATGGCTAACCGGGCAGACCTTCGACCGCGACAAATTAATAGAAGGCATGGTGGAAGCCATCAACGGCGACCTTGAACACAAATGTATGGGCAGATCAGCACCCGCGAGGTTGGCCAACGCTATCGCACATGCTGATGAAGCCAGTTTGCCGGTCACCACGCTCAGAGACATCGCATCTAAACAGCTTTGAGTTAGTGAAAGGTGAGCAGCAAATGTGGCAAAAATTCACAATAAATCGGTTATTTGATGCTACTAATGTATAGTAACAATATACTTTAAAAATTATATCGATGATTTAGTCTGTAACTAATCGTGAAAAGCCCGTTAACGAAAAACTCTTTCAAGCGCATTATCTATATTACTGCATCGGTTATCGTTGTATTGCTGATTATTTCGGCGATCGTCAATCTGGTGCTGGTGCGTTCGCATTACAAGAACTATGAAAATGAACAAATCCAGGAACAGCTGGAAAACAAGGCATTAATCCTCGGTAAACAGTTGCGCCTCTATAAACAAATCATCGCGAATGTTGCCGCAGAATCTAACACCCGGGACATACTCACATTCGGCGAACCCAATGCCGGTCATCAATGGGCGCTGCAAATGCGCAAGTTCCTGCCCCAGGCAATCGGCGTTGCCTTGTTATCCCATAGCGGCAAGGTACTGGGTGACCCAGTCTCGTTGCGACTGGGACCACAATGTCTCACCGACTTAACGCGCCTGACACAGGGGGAAAATGTCGCTCATCCACCGATTCATCGCGACATCCCAGAACTATCCCATTTTGATTTAACCACCGCGATTCATGACGAAGACGACAACACGATTGGCGTTTTGTTTGTCAGCTTCAGTCTCGATACCCTCAAAGCCACGCTACAGGAAAGTGTCAGCAAGGAACAGTTGATCCAGTTACTGGATCATGACGGAGAACCTATCGCCGTCGCGGGTTCGATTTCCACCGCTCGAGAACAATATAGTATCAGTATGCGTGTGCCGGAAAGCACCTGGACAATCAAGCTCACGGAAAACCTCGCATCTTCGTTACCGATCTACCTGACGTTGAGCTTATCCAACCTGACGACATCGATTATCGTCATTGGCCTGATATTTTTCTTTATTGCCTATGCTTCACGCATCTTCAAAAACGATTTCGCGAAAGTAAAAGCGCGCCTTACCCAGATTTCGGAAGGCCAGCTTGATGAGGATAACTCCAACGTGCAGCTGAAAGAGACCGCGGAAATCCTGCCGTCCATCGAGTACATCGCCAAGGACATCCAGAAAAAGCAGCAAATGATTGCCAACCAAAGCTGGATTGATGAACTTACCGGCCTTCCCAATCGACGTCATTTTAACAATGAGTTTGTCCGCGCCTACAATCTGGCACGTCGGGGTATCCCCATGGCCGTGGTATTAATCAACCTCGACAATTTTAAAACCCTGAACGTGAGCGCCGGCAAGACCGCCGGTGACCAGGCATTAAAGCTCCTGGCAAACACCCTCCAACAGTATTGCCGCAAGACAGATTTTGCGGCTCGCCTGGGTGGGGATGAGTTTGCATTGCTGCTTCTGGACATGCAACACGACAAAATCCGGCCGTGCATAGAAAAACTGTCGGAGACTTTCCTGGAACAGCAGGAACGCCACCCCGCCGTGCCAGACGAATTCCGCTGTACCCTGAGCTGTGGCTTCACCTTTATTAACGTACACCGCGATTACAATGCCGCGGCGGTATTGACCCGGGCAGAAAAAACCTTGATGACCGCCAAGGAACATGGCAAAAACTGCGTCATGGAAGCCTGAGTGCGATAAACACGGTGAGACGATGATTATTATCCATGACCGCAAGGGACTGACCGAACTGCTGCGGATTGACGCCGACAGTCTGGATGGTGCGGACTTGATGGGCGCAAACCTCGAGAACGCGAATCTGGTGCAATTCTCTCTCAAACATGCTGATTTACGGCACGCCAACCTGCAACACGCCGATTTACGGCTGGCGGATTTCAGTGACGCGGATTTGTCCGGCGCCAACCTGATGGGTGCCGATATTACCGGTACCATTTTTTTAAACACCAATCTGGCAGGCGCGTTATTACCGGTTAAAAACGACTAACCTGCGGCTTTCTCATGCCGGTTTCGCCATCCGAATATTATCAAGTGGCGTACCCTTCTGGGTAAAAGCATTCCTGAACGCTTCAATCATATGCTCGTTACCCGAAAGATATAAATCTATTTCGGATTCTACGGGTGTGCGTCCCAATACAAAGGCCGTCGCTGCCTCATAATCATTTAGGCCATCACCCAATTTTTTCAAATTGAGCGGGTGATATATAAAACAGTCCAGGGCGTCCTCCCAGGAGCGGCAATAATTCTCCTGGTAGTGCACCTGTCCCTGTTCCACCATCCAGAACAAATGCATGGACTGCGGCAAATCCAGAGCGATAGCATGTTCCACCAGACTCTTGAGTGGTGCGAATCCCGTATCCTGCGCAACCATAACAATGGGACGACGCGAAGCTTCATCCAATGTGAAATCACCAAAGGGACCCTGGATTTCCAGCGAATCACCCACCTTCAATTGCTGAAAGGCGTGGTGCATAAATGCTTGATCAGATCGTTGCAAATGTAATTGGACAATCATGCCGTTGCAGGGACAACTGGCAATATAAAAGTTAGCCGATTCGCCGCCAGGGAGTTTTGCCTGGATATACTGACCGGCGAGAAAACGCAGCGTTCTGGAACGCGGTGTTCTGAGATGGAGCACCAGGTTGTTGTCGTTAACTCGGTCAACCTTTGCTATCTTCACTGCAATCTGTTGCAAGGGAATATCTGTGGCATCAACTGCTTCGTTGGCTTCAATGATCAGATCACTCGCTGCTGAAACCGAGCACAACAACAACGTATTGGCAATTTTTTCCGCTTCCGGTATAACAAAATCGTGATGCCGATAATCCTCAACCCGTCCTTCAATCAGCTTCGCCTTGCATTCACCACAACCTCCTGTCGCGCAGTGATAACTCAAATTAATACCAGAGCGAAGCGCCGCATCGAGTACGGATTCATTGGCCTCGCAACTGAAGGTATGACCACTGGGTGAGATAGTTACCAGATAACTCATAGTATAAGTAATCGCTTAATCTTTCGTTGACTCAAACCGTGCCACCAGCCAGATATTCAGATCATGGATCAGCCGGCGCTGACTATCATTACTAATTTCCTGCATTTCCGACAATTTATTTAATAGATCTTCAATAATACCCTGGTAATCACGCGCTTTGGTTCTCTCAACGTTGAGATCTACCGACAGGCGCCTTATCTTGGCTTTTAATACATCGGACGGCGGTTCCACCAGCTTCTGGATACGCTCACCAAATGCCGTATCCTTGATAATGCGGGTTCTTTCCACAATCGGAGAAGATTCGTTGAAGGCAAGCCCTGGGAATTTATTGCGCAGTTCCTGAACGTCAACCTGTCCTTCGAAAGTCTGCAATTCTCCACGTTCACGAATTTTGCCATTTTTCGATCCGATAGATAGTCCATTAAAATTTCGCAGCGCCCACTGACAACTGCATAACTTTGCAGCTGTCAATCTACCCGCCCCACTAACTAAGTATAACGACAATTTAAAAACACGAATGATTACGGGGTTATCGATTCTTTCCGGCTTGAAACCATTAGGTTTCCAATATGTCTACAGTGAGTATAGTTACCGTGGCGCCATGCTGGCGCATAAATTGCGATAAAACAACCAATTATCAAAAGTAGCAACCCAAATTGGTATCATACTGTCAAATCAGGCACTAGTACTTTTGGGATCGTTAATAATTTTCTATTTAGTGCTAGAATTAACAACCTGACAAATTTTCTAACTGGAGAGACACAATGAGTGCTGTGCCTGCATACAAACAATCCCTGACAGACGAGATTAAAGTGACCCCCGCGGCACATGAAAAACTGGTGGAACTGGTAAATTCAGAAGAAGAGATTAATGGCGTACGGATATTTGTCTCCGGTGGCGGCTGCGGCGGCATGACTTATGGCATGACGTTCGCGGAAGCACCAACCCCCTTTGATAGTGTATTTGACCAGGATGGTCTTAAAGTCTATATCGACGCGGTGGCCTTAAATTACCTTGAAGGTGTGGAAATTGACTATCAGCAACAAGGACTGGGTGCCAGTTTCGTGTTCAAGAATGTCTTTGCCGCAACCGGCGGTTCCGGCGCCTGCAGCGCCTGCGGTGCCTCAGGTGGTGGTTGTTAGCAACATGTATATGCAATAAAAACTTAGTAGCTATTGAGTAGCTCCCCTCTCTCGACAAACACTTCGCCGATTCTTTTAGTGGCGCCACCGGACAGTTATCGGGTGGCGCCCTATATAGACGCCGCCCAGCGACTCCATACCGCCATCGAAATCGCCTCCAATGGCAAGCACTCTTTAGTCAACGAAATTGCTTCCGGTCTGCATATCAACTTTGACGACCCTGCTGCCGCGATTGACGCCATTGTCAACGCTGCCAAACAACAACCGTATGCCGGAATCATAGCCGCCGATGACATGGCCAGCGAAATCGCGGCAGCAGCGGCCCAGGCCCTGGACTTGCCACATAATCCGCCGCACGCGGTACACTTCACTCGTTGGAAACATAAAGCCAGAGCGAAACTACAAGCAGCAGGTTTGCCTGTACCGGAGCACTGGATTGTCAAGATCACCGATGCATTGAATGGCAAGCTACCGGATGTGCGTTATCCCTGTGTCGTAAAACCCGTTAACCTTTCCGCCAGCCGTGGCGTGATTCGGGCCAACAACCGGGAAGAATTACTAAAGGCAATCCAACGCATTCAGCCGATCGTTGCTACGCTGCCCGACGAGGAAGCGCGTTTCATTGTACTGATCGAACAATATATTTCGGGACAGGAAATTGCGTTGGAAGCCATTTTAAAAAATGGCCGCCTGGTTCCCATCGCAATATTTGACAAACCCGATCCGCTGGAAGGCCCCTATTTTGAGGAGACCTACTACGTCACGCCATCGCGTTTACCAATAACGCTGCAGGATAAGGCTATTCAGACCATTGAACGCGCGTGTCAAATCTATGGATTGAACACCGGCCCCATTCATGCGGAATTACGTTTTCATGATGGCGTAGCCTATATCATTGAAGTTGCCGCACGCACCATTGGCGGCGATTGCGCTCGTCTCCTGGAATATGCCAGCGGTTATAGCCTGGAATCTCTGGTAATCCAGTTTGCCATGGGCAATAGCGTAGATATCAAACCATTTGACAAGGCCGCGGGTGTGCTAATGTTGCCTACGCCACGCTCCGGAGTATTACGGCGGGTCGAAGGTGTGCTGGCAGCGCAAAAAATTCCTAACATTCATGCCATACATATCACGGTGCGGGAAGGACATGAACTGGTGAGC
>Ga0111151_1069_pt1 | contig 10652 bp, 8 predicted proteins | sample DeeMarSeWOR28_12_FD_80257 | JGI IMG/M metagenome (GOLD analysis project Ga0111151, IMG submission 80257) | Gammaproteobacteria bacterium SG8_15 | reverse complement strand
TCAGTCCGGTGGAACGCTTATGTTATACCGGTAAACGTGGCATAGGTGCCCTGGAATTTTCACCGGCAACCATTGACAAGTATGACGCATCGGTACCGGTGGAAATTTCAGACCTGGTCAATCTCGCGCAACACATCATGCAGGAACGTAAAACCCTGGATGTCACCCTGGGTGATTCGGAAAAAGAAAACGCCGATGCCATTATGGATATCTTGCGCGTCGGCACTTCCGCCGGCGGTGCGCGCCCCAAGGCGGTTATCGCCATGGATGCCAACGGTAATGTAAGGTCCGGACAAACCGAAGCACCCGCAGGTTATGATTACTGGATATTGAAATTCGATGGCGTCACTGACCTGGAGCTGGGTGAACCTAAAGGCTTCGGCCGCATTGAATATGCTTATTATTTAATGGCGCAAGCCGCCGGTATCCAGATGAGCGAATGCCGCTTACTGGAAGAGCATGGCCGCGCCCATTTCATGACAATGCGGCATTGCGCATTACGATTTCAACCTGGCCGGCGCCTACAGTTATGAACAGGCCTTTGCCGTAATGCGTAAACTGCGCCTGAGTAAGGCGGATGCCGCGGAACAATTCCGTCGCATGATATTTAATATCGCCGCCCGCGACCTGGACGATCACACCAAAAACATCGCGTTCCTGATGGGGCCCGATGGCAAGTGGCGGTTGTCACCGGCGTATGATGTGACTTACTCGCACAACCCCCGGGGCAAGTGGACCAATCAGCACCAGATGAGCGCCAACGGCAAACGGGATGATTTTACCCGGGAAGATCTCATCGTGATTGGCGAATCCATCAGCTTACCTAAACCAGAAGAGATAATCGATGAAGTGATGAGCGCGGTTGAACAATGGGATAGCTTTGCGAGAAACGCCGGAGTGAGGACGGACATCAGCGCGGAAATAAAATCCTATCAGCGGATTCTTTAATAACGCTTCCTGTCGACCATCTCTTTAGCATCACTAGGCTATACTACTTTTTGTCTTTCTCTTCTCGATTCACTACCACTTGACCCACCAGGCGTGCAATCAATACCGCCAGAAACAGCTGCCCAAGAATTGCCTCCATCGCTGCTAATGACTGGGCAGGCCTTGTTTGTGGTGTAATATCGCCATAACCAAGCGTGCTCAATGTAACAAAAGAAAAGTAATTGAATTGCGAAGTACTGTGGGCAACTATATTCATCGTCTCTTGCGCTCCGTCTTTAAGCAGCGAAAACGAACCAGGATTAGCGATTTCCACCAGCGCGTACACATCGGCCCAGAAGAGCCCGATAAACAGATACACACATATTGCACCAGCTAGGGTCTCGAGGGTTATCTCCCTGGACCGGAACACAATAGTCAATATGAATCCGGACACAATGAGTATAAAAGCGACATTCAACAGCTTGGAGATAACGATCAGTGTCTCATTGCCGGTCCAGTAGGCGCCCCAACTACTGCCACGGCTGATAAGAACCAATACCACGCAAAGAAACAGCAGGTTACGGCGTTCCGTAAAAGCCAGCAGTGCCACCAAAAACAAGATCGTCATCACGATATCTGTCAGGGCATTGATTTCCAAAAAAGGTATTACAGCAAGCAGCAGTAAAAGAAACACCAACAGAGACTGAAATCGGTATTTTTCGATCAGGCTTTGTAGTTGCGATCTCATCATTATTATCTGTATTATCCGCTCTACTCACCGGAAGTTACTTAAAGCTGTTTTAAACTTTCAAGGTATGGCCGAAGTTTACTTGAGCGAATCTGGCACCGGCTGCTCAGCTGGCGCTTGTGCAGGTGCCGCAAACCACCTGGCTTTTGGCACCGTCTTGGGTTCCGGGGCATCCGCCTCGTAAGCCGGTGTCATAATCTGTACGTCGTATTCATTGAATACATCCTGGATATTACGATGCAGGTCACTATAAATACGCATCATTTCACTCACCACATCGCAATACACGTTGAGTTCATAATTGACCGCAAAATCTCCCAGTGACTTCTGCAACACAAACGGTTTTTTATCTGCGCACAGGCCTGGCGTTCGGCTGGCAGCCATCAACAGCATAGCTTCCACCTGGCGCCAGGGCACCTCGTAGCCGATACCGACCGTGGTATGCAGAATCAGCCCCTCTTTCAGCGCCTTTGCAGTGTAGTTGGTCACTTCACTGTTGAGGATCTGCGAGTTGGGAATCACCACTTGCTCATTTTTCAATGAGCGTAAGTTTGTCACCAATAAGCGCATTTCCTCCACATCACCGATCGTTTCACCAATCTTGATCCGATCACCCACTTTAAAGGCACGCCGGTAGATCATGCCATAGCCGGCAATAATATTGGAAAGCATCGAAGTGGATCCCAGTGAAAACAAGACCCCGAACATGATTGAAATCCCTTTGAACGCTGCCGAGTCAGACCCTGGAATATAGGGATAGGCAATAACAACCGCAAAAACAATTACCAGCACCCGCACTATGCGATACGTCGGCCAGGACCATTCAGCATCAAAGTGCTCAAAACGAATCCGACTGGTAGCAATACCCATGAAAAACATGCGATTCAGTTTCAACAGGTAACGAACCACCAGAATCAGAATGATCAGGAAAAACAGTTTTGGCATATAGTCAATAACCGCTCTCGCCATGATCAGCAACGGCTCAATAGTGTAGTTAATAACACTTTGCGCAATATAGCGAGTCCAGGGGAACAAGCTCAGAACAGAATTGAGATAAATATAAATTAGTAGCAGTACTAGCAGCGCCTTGCTGAGCCTGAGGAAACCCTGCAACATAGTCCATATTTGTTCCGCCTGCACAAGGCGCCGTGACTGCGCCTCCAGCTTTTCTACTCGCCGCTTAAAACGCCGTTCGAAAGCAGCAGTCATGCGCCGAAATAAAAACACAACACCAATCGCCAGACCAAGCAGGATTGCCGTTGCAATGGCAGCGTACACCAGGTTGCGGGTAATAACCTCGGGTTGACGATCGTGACGGTAAGCGATAATTTCTCGTTTGATATTTTTCAGATACACTTCCGACAGAATTTGCCGTTCAACACCTTCATTCTGTGCGTCCTGTTCAACAATGGTCAAGATTATTTGATCACCAGCTAACAGCAGTGTTCGATCTGATTTCGCACTGATGGTTATGCTCTCAGGATCAAAGCCAGGATCATCGGCAAGCGCCTTTATGCGATTTGCAGTATTTTTAGCGCGCTGTTTTGCTGGCCGAGATGAAATTCCGATGAGTTTAAATATCGCTCTACCATTAAACACAACATCAGCAGAATCATATAGTTTATTTGGTGGCGGTGGTGACACCGCCTCTTGCGCAAAAGCTGAAAGAGTAACCAGCAACAAAATAACTGCCATCAGAACTGTTCGCATTGCATGAATCCTTATCATAACCCGAACGCCTCGCTGTTTTTAGAATCTTATTCCTTCACAGATACAATAGCCAATTTTCCCCTGGTTCTCACCTTTTACAACGTTAGTTTATAAGAAAATGGCAGCCAGACAGGGATTTGAATACAGAGTTTTACTGTCCCGGACTGTCGCATAACCTGTGCAATTTGATTAGTCCTTCATTCAGGCACTTTTAGCAGCGTATCAGGCAACCATATTAATGGTAAACAAAATATCAGATTGAATAATCAGGCCATTGATACAGGGCAAATCTGGGTTAGTTTGCTGCGCCACATCAAAATTACAGTACATAGTATGGGTGGATGCTTGCTGCAATTCCGCCGCTAATGATATAAAGAGAACCATCATCCAACCGGATATTTGACGTCGGCCCGATAACCAAAAGGCAAACCTGAATGAACCGTCTTATATCAATTACCAGACTGCTGCTTTTAACAGGCTTGCTTGCAGCGGGTGGCGCTCACGCGGAAAAACGCATGGTGTCAGTTGTGGTCCCCCCGATTAACCAGCCGGCAACCGGACAGTACTATCCGGGCAAGTTTATCTGGCATGATTTATTCACTGACAAACTTGAAGATTCGGTTGATTTTTATCAGGGCATGTTTGGCTGGGAATTCCGAAAGTTCGGGCCTGGCGAGCGAGCATACTATTACATAACCAGTAATGGCCTGGGCGTGGGCGGCTTGTCGCAACAGGATACCAATGATGGCGCCGAAAACCAGTGGGTGTCTTATATTTCTGTGGATAATGTTGACGCAGCGAACAATTATGTCGTGCAAAATGGCGGCAAGGTGCTGGTGAGTCCAAGAATATTTCACCAGATTGGAGACGTGGCGATTTTTGCTGATCCGGAAGGCGCACCGTTTGGTGTAATTAATTCATTAAGCGGCGACCCGCGGGAGGTGTTTCCCCATGTTGGCAACTGGATCTGGAGTGATTTGTTTGCGTTAAACCCAAAAGCGCAAACCGAGTTTTATAAGGGCCTCGCAGATTACACCGTGATGAATAATTCCGCGTCTGCAATAACGGGAGATTATTTTCTGCAGAGCAATAATGTGGCGCGCGGCGGCGTAGTGTTATTACCCGCGGAGGATATTATACCGAACTGGCTACCCTATGTACGGGTGAATAACATCAATGACAGTATCGTTAAAGTGACTCAATTGGGTGGCCAGGTGTTGTTGCAACCTTCAATGTGGATTCACAGTGGCAAGCTTGCCATAATTTCCGATCCCGGCGGCGCTGCTTTAGGCGTCATTGAAATTGGACAGCCGTAAAAGGGGAGTTCGAGTTGAACAGCAAAATACCTAAAGCAATGACACTGGCACTAGCACTGATAGTAGCCATTGCCATACCTGGTTGTGGCGGCACCCCGGTGAGAGGCGGCTCGGCATATTTCGATATGCATTATCGCAATCCGTGGTACGGTTTCAGCGGCACAATTACGCCGCCGCAATATCTCGGTCCACCACCACGAGAGATACCCTCACCAGCACCAGGCCCGTTGCCGCGGTAGCTGAGAATATATCCCGCCTGTTAATCACAGTTCCTTAAGGGCGTAATCTCTTGAACCGGCTCTATCGGCGAAAAAGCAATCTTACCGCCGCTCCAAAGCATCCAGCAATTGCTGTGCACCCAGATGCTGCGGCGCCAGTATCAATAATTGATTGGCGTAGTCAGCCGCAGCTTTCAAGTCGCCATTTTCCAGGCTGAACGAGGCAAGTCCAAACAGAATGTTTAAATCTGCTGGGTGGCGTTTGTGCGCCTTCTTCAAGTATGCAATAGCGGCATCGCGACCTTTGACTGATTGCAAGGCAACACCATACACGTAACTATATCTTGCCTCACCGGGTGCAAGGCGGACTGCTGCTTCCAGTTCTTTGAGCGCTTCGTCAGTACGTTGTTCTCGCACCAGCAACAATCCCAACGCGTGATGAATGGGCGCCGGATTTTCTGATTGCTTAATTCCCAAACGGAGAGTTTCTTCACCTTGCTTGTCTCGTTGTTGGATACGATACAAATCGGCAAGATTGACATAAGGCTGGGCTAGCGCTGTACCGATGTCGATGGCGCTTTTTAAATACTGCTCTGCCTTGTCGAGTTGATTCAACGATATGTACAAAGTACCCAGGTTGACGCGACCTTCCGGGCGGTCCAGATTATACTGCTGGGCCTTAATATATTCCTTAAGCGCAGATTGAAACGCTTGATACTCAGACAGTTGAAACAGGTTCTCGGGTATATCAACTAACGTGCGGGCGGCGTTCATGCGCACGGTACGCACCGCATCCTGGACCAGTTGGTTGGCATACTTCAGCCGCATGCGCGGCTCCACAACTTCCAGCAGGTTCGCTACTTCCGCCCTGATAAGCGGATCGTCGTCAAGATAAATTGCATCCAACAACTCGGGTAGGCGGGGATAGGCATAATTACGCAACAGATTGACTGCTGTCGCACGCACGACTCCAGGTTGACGCTTGTCGCGCGCGAGCTCAGCCAGCTCCAGATCAATTTGTGGCTGCCCCATACGTGCAGCATAAAAAATCTGCCCATAGCTTTTCTCTTTAGATTCATCTGAGCCTTTCCATTTCGAAATTGCTTGCGCCGCCCACTGATTAGTTTCCTTAGCATGACACATGATGCAGGCATTGGGCGCTTTTATTTCATCGGACAAGTCCGGCCTGGGGATACGCATACTATGGTCGCGTCGTGGATCTACTACCATATAAGTCGTGGCCGGCATATGACATTCAACACATTGAGCGCCGGCGCTGTCTTTAACATGATGATGATGCTCGGACACATCATAAGCCGCTTTATCATGACACTGCGTACATACTGCGTTGCCCGGTTGCTTTAATTCCAGGCTATGTGGATTATGACAGTCGCTGCAGGTGACACCTGCCTGGTGCATCTTGCTTTGCAGAAAAGACCCATAAACGTATACCTCTTCCTTGATTTGCCCATCCGCGTAATACAAGTCTTCGGTCAGCAGTGCCGGGCTATGCGTATCCATCAATGGGCGGCCATGACGATAATCATCACTGAACACCGCGCGCCGCGCGTGACAGCGGGCACAGGTTTGCAACTGTGTATCGGTATTAAAGTGAGTTGAACGACTCGCTGTTTTTTGCCCTTCTTTTAATATCCATTGGCCCTGTTTAGCGTCGCCTAAAATTAAAACCAAACCTTTATTTTCAGATGCTGGCCAGCTCTCGCCTTTGGCGATGGCTTGCGCCCACTGCACGTGGCGGGATGCCGGGCCATGGCAGGCTTCGCAGGACACGTTAATTTCGTCCCACTGCGTATCATAGAAATCCTTTTCGTAATCATAGTTTTTCTTTAGATTGGTGGAATGACATTCGGCGCACATGTTGTTCCAGTTTTGATAGACTCCGGTCCAGTGCAATGGATCTTTATGGTCAACTTTTTCTTTGGGATACAAATGCACCCATCGCTGACCGCCCTGCTCTTTTGGATGCGTATCCCAAACGATATTGAGTGCCTGCAGGCGGCCACCGGGAAACTCGATGAGATATTGTTGTAGTGGCGTTACACCAAAGGTGTACTTGATTTCGAAATCCTGTAACTCTCCCTTGGCATTATCGGTGTTAACAAAGTACTTTCCGTCTTTTTTAAAGAATGTCGATGTCACGCCAGAATAACTAAACTTGGTATTATTAAAGTTTCCTAGCACCGTATTATCATTGGCTTCCTGCATGGCTAGATCATGATGCGAACCCTGCCATGCCTGATATTGTGCTTCATGACAGGAGCGGCATTGTTCACGCCCCACGTATTCCGGCTCCCGCAGCGCAGCCAACTTCACCATTTCTTCCACAATCGATGTTTTTGCGGCGTCATCAGTTGATTCATCATCCGGCTGAGGCTCAGACAAATAGGATTTGATGGCGAAAACGGAAAACAGACCGATAAAAGCCAGAAGTATGAGCAAACCAGGATTACTTTGTTTTTTCATTATTGACTAGCGCCTGTTCGAAGTACGGAATCAGAGGTTGTTGGCAAAGCATTATCATCCGCTCGCGCGCGCGGAGAAAAACTATAATAGTGCCCGCCAATGGAAACCTCAATTAGTAATCCACCGCGCAGTTGGGTAAAAATGGCAATATCACTGATTGGCGCCGGTGCATTGGCCTGTCCCCCTAGTTCCAGATTTCCGCGCTTAAAATGTGTCAGTGCTTCCGGCGTTTTAAAAAACACGATCTGGCGATAGAGTTGGCCCCCAAGATTAAATCCCACATTGACCTGCGTCACAGAAGTCATGCCAATAATTTCATCGCGCTGAAATACCAGCCCCTTGCCATAAGCGGCGCCAAAACCCAATCCTGCCCTACCAATCCCTGGGTACAGCGCGTAGGCTTTAGCTTGCTCGAAGTAAGGCGCCAGTTTTTTGTTTTGTTTTAGCTCGCCAATCACTTTTTGATATTTGGAACGCTCTGACTGTGGTATGTCCGCCCGGGAGGCAGACTGAGAAGCACAGCCCGACAGAACTGCAACCAGCGAAAGAAACAAAGCAAAGATTCGCGTAGTTTGCTTCATCGCAAACACTCCAGATGGCCGGTAATTGCATTGGAACCACCAGTAATATTATTAAAAAGATCCGAGGACCCGAACAGTCCGGAGCGATGGACCACGGTCATACCCACAAAACAGTTGCGCAGTGATCGGGTTCGCACAATATTGTTGACGGGAAAGTCCACCTGCATTTCGAAATAGTTGAGAAAGCGCGAGGTCTCTTCCCCCTTTTCTGCCTGTTCGACGGCTTCCGCCGCCGGGACTTCTTCCGCATACGAAACGCCATAGCCAAACCCCCAGCGAAACGCCAGTTGCTTGGACCAGGCTTTGTAACCCTTACCCATCGCCATCACGTAGGCCACATATTCCCAAAAATTACTTTGATACGGCTCTTCCAAGCGCCGGAATAACGCCAACCGTCCATAGATATCGACGCGTGGGCCACCCACTATCAGCTTGCCAAAAGTAAATCCCAGTATTTCTGTATCAATCTCCTTATCAGGGCTCAATTCACCACGAATGATGTTATTAAAGTTTTCCTTGGCGTTATACCCATAATTGATGCGCCACGACCATTCTTTCTTACGCGCCACATCTTCCACATCAGCTTCATAGACATCACCAAACAAATAACTAGCTCCCATAAAGAGTGACACAGCGTAGTCATTTTCAACCAGGGGACTACTACGTTGATCAATATCCAATCCTTCAAAAGCAATATTCGAGTAAAGAAACCAGCGCCTGGTTAAGTGGTAAGAGGTATTCAATCCCATGCGCATGAACGTCGCCGATCCCGGCATGTATGCAGGCCGATCAGGACGAGCTTCACTATCACTCACGCCGTAGTAATAATTACTGAGATCGGCATCTTGATAAATTACGCTGAAGACGCCCTTCATCAATGCGATAGCGATAAGTTAAATCCACTTCTTCGCCATTGTGCCTGTTCAATGTGTCAGTTACCCATTCCAGCTTCAAGGAGCCGAACGCGCCTTTTAGAGTAAACGAGAGTCCGGCGTCCACCGTCTGCTCCCGTTCCTCCAGGTCTTGATAGTAGTCACTGCGTTGTGGATCCAAATGATCGAAGCGATAGCGCGCCAGTATATCCGCACTAAAAAACTCGTTTCTGAATAAATGCAAACCCACTGACGTTCCATGGGCGAACAATAGTTCTCCTTCGTAGAGAAACATGGGCACCCAATCGATATTCAACATATCGGAGGAGCTGTTTCCCGTCTTATATGGTGAGGTTTCCAGCCTTACGCCAAAGCCCAGTCCCACGGTACCGGGTGGCGCATCCAGGATAGGGATGCGGGTCACTTCCGCATCAGCAAGAACCGGGCTGCAATAATAGCAAGCCAAAATGAACACAGCTTTTGTTGTTATTTCTTTTAACGTGCGCCGGATGTTAAATGGTTGAAAACGCATTTAAGATTAATATTCTATTCATTCAATCAGTTAACTGCGAAAATTCACGAAACTGTTGATGCTATATAGTGACTATTGATTGGCGCAAATGGACAGTTCGGCCTGAAGCTTGCCTGATATAATTACTAAAATAAGCTGTAGAATATTGGCCCATATATAGCCATTACCAATCACTGACTCATGAAAAAAATTCTGCGAAATAATTTAACGGGCCTAGCATTGGCGATCGTAATTTCTGGTTGTGTTTCTATTCCAGAACAACCGCAAATTATCAGTCAATCGAGTGATGGTAACATCAGCACCCTGTCTGGGTCCTGCAATACTTCGCCGGCACACCAAGTCAATCAGCCGATAGAACATGCATTGAACCCCGCCGGATTTTCCTTGCTAAACTGGAATGTCTACAAAGGCAACCGGAAAACCTGGAGCGACGATTTTATCAAAATCAGCAGTCAGAAAGATATTGTATTGTTACAGGAAGCATTACTCAGCGTTGAACTAAAAAGTATTTTGAATGCTCAAGGTTTAAACTGGCATCTGAATACAGCATTTTACTACGGCGACCAGGAAACTGGTGTTATGACCGCGGCCAAAGTCGATTCTAATACTCATTGTGCGCTACGTGCTATCGAACCCATCATTCGCACACCGAAAACAACATTGATTAGTCGCTATACGCTTGCGGGTATGTCAGAGCAGTTGCTGGTTGCCAATATTCATGGCATTAACTTTACCCTGGGATTGGACGCCTACCGGGACCAGTTGAATGCCCTGGAGGACATTTTAGCGCAACATGGTGGTCCAATAGTATTAGCCGGCGATTTTAACAACTGGACTGATGCTCGTACGCGGCTAATTGCGGAAATGGTGGGACGACTGTCATTACAGCAATTGCCTTACGAAAATCATAATCGCACGATGGTATTGGGTAGCACTATCGATCATATTTTTTATCGGGATTTATCGGTAGTCTCACATGAAACGCATCAAGTGACATCCTCTGACCACAATCCCATTACTGTGATATTTAAAGCAATCGACACACGTATCGCAAGGAAGTCTTAATGAGAAAAACCGCATTATCGGCGCTTTTTTTTGCCAGCTCGCTGGCTTTTAGTACTAGTCACGCGGTTGCGGAGATGCAGGCCGAGATCAACCATTTGCTGAGCTACGTGGAAACATCAAATTGCACTTTCATCCGTAATGGGTCGGCCCATAGCGGGCCCGACGCCAAAGAGCATATCGTAAAAAAATATAATTATTT
>Ga0111151_1046_pt1 | contig 10803 bp, 7 predicted proteins | sample DeeMarSeWOR28_12_FD_80257 | JGI IMG/M metagenome (GOLD analysis project Ga0111151, IMG submission 80257) | Gammaproteobacteria bacterium SG8_15 | reverse complement strand
TCAATTGCTGCTCCGTTTTTTATCTTGAGCCTTGTACGCGGGTTGCTGGAATCAAAGTTTGTTCGAAACCAGAAAAGTATCGACCGGCCCAAGCGACAACTGCTACTCGACCTTAGCCTGTTCGCGTTTGCCGCAGTTGTCATTGTGTGCACGCAATTTGCGTTGAAAAACGTCGACTGTCAGGATACCCACAATAATCAATTAAACGAACAAACGGTACCCATTGCTCACCGTCTGAATATATTTCTTAGCGTAACAGTGCTGATAGTGGCTGTTGGTATGGGGCTATCGGCTTATACCTATATGAGTCTGGATACTTCTGCGATCAAGGCTTCATCGGTTGATATACGCGAGTCATTTATCATTGATACACTTTTTATCCTGGGTATCATCGTTGCCCTCGCCACCAGAATTATTTTCTCTTATTCGATTAACGTACAGCGCCTTTTCGAGCATCAAATGGATGTGCTGCGTCGAGTGGAGCAGGGTGATCTTGATCGCTATGTGCCGGTGCTGACAATCGAATGATTGATCAGTTACGTAGCAAGGACAAGATTCAGAAGACGCTGGAGAAGATTGTCAGTCCGAACATAATGAACAAGCTGTTAACTGGCAATGAAAGCGCGCTGCGCCAGGGTGAAGAATATGACATCGCGATATTAATTTGTGATTTGCGCAAGTTTACCACCTATGCGGAAAATACCCCGCCGGAAGAAGTCATCTTCTTTCTTAACGCCTATTTTGCCAAAATCGCCGATGTGGTTGCGGAACATGGTGGCATCATCAACAAGTTCATGGGCGACGCTATCCTTGCTGTTTTTGGTATTGACGGTGGGTCCACCTATGTTCAACAGGCGGTCGATACCGCCTGGGATATTCTGATGCATACGAACTGCGCGACCATGCGCGATGGAAGCAAGTTTGATATTGGTATCGGTGTACATAAGGGCCGTGCCGCAGCCGGCACTATCGGATCTTCAGAGCGCTTTGAATATACGTTTATTGGCGATGCGGTGAATACCGCGAGCCGTCTGGATGGGCTCAGTAAACGTCTCAATTACAAAATAGTAATTTCCAGTGAAGTATTTGGTAATCTTGCACGGGATGCGCAGGACCGGTTTGTGGACCTGGGACAACAATCGATTCGTGGCAAATCACAACCAATCCATGTTTATGGTGCAGTACCACGCCTTGAAAACCAGAAGGGCGGCAATAACGTGGTGAACCTGTCTACCAAGAAGACTGGCAATTTCTAGCCAGTAGTTTTCAACAGGAAAAAAGCTAGAGAAAATAGCAACGGGATTTAAGATCGTTATGGTCTAGCCAGTTGCAGGGGTATTATAAATTTTTCTATGCTGTCTGTAGCGGCATTTCCCGTAGAATATAATTACGCAAGTCGATATTATAATCATCTGCCTGAACCACCCGGGTAATCTCGTATTTATGCTTGTTGTCTTCCACGCGGAAGATATCCAGGTTGATAATTTTCGGTGGGTCAATGGGGCGTTTTTCTTTGTCCCGCACCAGCAATACCTTTGGAAACAAACGTGTCTCTGGATTGTTGGTGATAACAATCCCGACTTCGCCGGTGCTCAATTCAACCACGGTACCAACCGGATAGATGCCGAGGCATTGAATAAATTTTTCCACGAGCAAGGCATCAAATAAATCTTCACGCCACACATAAATATTTTTCAGTGTTTCAGTGCAGGGCACAGGCGGTTTGCCATACATACCGGTAGTAACGTTATCATAGACGTCAGCAATCGCCACAATCATGGTGAAAATATCCAGTTGATCGACGTTAAGGCTTTGCGGATAACCGGAACCATTTGCACGTTCATGATGGTCCCGGGCAATGGCGATCGCGGTTTCCGGTAATCCCTGGGTGTTGTGCAGAATCGCGGCCCCGTAAGTGGTGTGATCCTGAAAGGTTTTAATGTCGTCGGCAGTACAATTACTGAAATTTTCCAGAATTTCGGTGGGAATTTTGGTTTCACCGATATCATGCAATAACGCGCCCATGCCCAGTTCAGTAAGCTCCTTTTTAGAAAAACCCAGGAACCGGCCAAAAGTTATCGATAAGGTACAGACGTTCATCGCGTGGGATACGGCCTGGTTATTCTTGTCCTGTAGAGTTGCCAGAAGTAACAGAGCATCCGGGTGGCGCATGATACTGTCTACCAGCGACGTGACAGTATATTTTACTTCTGCCACATCCAGGCTGCGACCCAGGCGTACGTCACCAAAGATATTGGTGACATTGTCCTTGGTCAGGTTGTACATTTCACGTGCGCGTGGATATTCCTGTTCGAATGTCGTTTGGAAATCCGCCGCCGGCTTAATGTAGGTTGAAGTTTTTGCGCGGCTGACCTTGGAGCGCATCGGGATCGCGGACAGATTAGTAGGAATCGGAATTGCGCTTTTCTCCGGATCTACAAAAACATATTCACAAATCTTTTCTAACTGCTCAAGCTCGTCAAAATTTGTAATTCTGAACCCCTGGAACAAAAAGGGAGACTCCAGCCACGGACGATCCAGTTCCGCGACGTACATACCCTTTTGCAGGTGTTTGGGGTCAATCATTACTTTCATATAAATCTATCACTCCCGATTCTCTTATATTCCGCAAACAGTTGCGGCTATCTTTATTTTCGGCATTTTGCCGTAAATGTTTAGTAGAACAGGTCTCAAAATAGGTAATAATAACAAGGTATTGCAGTTGCCTCGAATTTGCTCAGAGACTGGAAATTTTTGTACTAAAGACTGCGGTGTAACACAGTTTATTACCACATTGGTGAGGATTGGTTTTATCGCCAGAGCTCTCATTACGATGGTCTGGCCTTTTATGCACTGCTCATATAGTAACGGGTAATATGAGCAATGATTTAGTGAAAAGTTCATGGTTAGTTAGATGACTATGCGATATGAATATAGCAAGCATAGATAACTGAATCGCTATTATTAGTCTATCAATCTGTAATGCAATAGGTTCTTTGCAGAAAATAACTGGTAACTTAGCCTGGAAGTTTATTGCGATAAATATTAGCGAGTTATTTTAAATAGAGAATTGTCGTTAGCATGACATCAGTAAAATTTAAAATTGAGTCGTAACCAGTGTTCCGGCATTTAGTTGACGGATTGTTATTGTTGTTATTGGCAAATACGATTGCGAGGATCAATTTCACCAATGCCAAACAAAGCAAAATCTATTACGTTCATAGTGATTTAAACATAGATTTTTATAATTCAATACTTAAAGAAAGTGATGTGATTTTCTTGCCATTATCCAACACAATAGGCCACTGTTGATGCATAAAAGAAACTTAATAGATCGGTTTGGTCTTGTCAGCATCGATAACATTTCCTTTTTGGTTGCGTCTAATACCGATACTGAATGATTGATACTCTCGTCAAGGATGATACGAGCATGATTGAATACGCGAATTTTTTTGCCCAGTTAAATAAACAAAATCAATACCAGCTATTGAATTTAGCCATTACCCGTCAGTTTGTTCACGACGAATTGATAGACAGCCTGGGAACAAAAAGCGACAGTGTTTATGTTGTTGCGAACGGCAGGGTGAAAATATTTGAGTTGAGCGCTGATGGTAAGGAAGTGATTTTATGGTTCTGCAGTACCGGCGAATTGTTTGGTTTTGCCGAAACACTGGTGGCGTCGACATTTTCCAGCCATCAAATTCATGCACAGGCCTGTGGTCTCAGCGAGTTATTAGTGATTGATAGAGCCGATTTTGAGCATTTCATTACCGGCAATCCAGAAGCTGTTTTGCCGGTAGTCCAACTGCTGGGATTTCGCTTGAGGGAAGTCAGTGAAGTATTGATGGATGTGACATCCAGTGATGTGACGTCACGGGTAATTCGTTTATTGTATCGACTTGGTGGCTTATATGGTAAATCCGTCAATAATGGATTGCGCATTGACCTGGTAATCACGCACCAGGAAATGGCTGATATGATCGGTACCAGTCGTCAAACAGTAACCACGGTGTTAGGAGACTTAAAACGCAAGGGTCTCGTCGAAACTGAACAACGCAAGATTGTTATTCGTGATATGGATTTAATGCAATGCCTCTTGCATCGCTCAGACACTATCAATGTGCAACAGGACATTCCCGCAAATAAACGTATGATGGAAACGGAACATTGACTATTCAAGCCCGTCTTAGTGAGTCAACAGTGGTATGCCATACTTATTTGTCGTACCGCTGACAAACCAACCCGCGCGTGTTTTATATTCGGTCTAAATCTTTCTGCAAAATCAAAGCTTACTGCAAGTTGCCTATTCATCATTATGAAACTTTCAGGTAGACTGGGCGGGAAGGTTTTATATAGCAAAGTTCGATGTAGTAAAGCTGCCGGACCTTGGGGTATACAGGTCTGATTTTTAGTATTGATATTCGCAGTACTGGGGAGAGCTGATAAACCTGTTTATCAGTGGCGCTGTATCAATAATGAGGGAAGGTAACGCAGTACTTGTCACCCGACGTTCGGCAGTTCCTACTTCGTGATGCCAATCAACACAGCATTTAGTCTTATTCATAATCCAGATTACTAATTTCTTTTTTCCCCCTGCTTGCTTGAGCGCAGCCGTGCGTTAATTCGTCGCCAGCTCCACCTGTATTGCTTCAACTGCAAATTGTATCGCTTAAAGCGATCGCTTAATTTCTCCCCTGATCGGCCGATAATCAATTAAGTAGATGTGGGTATTCGTAAATCGCTTATCTATATTACATTGAAAAAACAATAAGTTACAGGTTCATTCGGTGAAGAAAGTACTCCTCATAGAACAGTCCGCTACTTTGCGGCACGCTGCCAAAAAGCTCATTGAGAACAGTGGTTACGATGTCACTGAAATTCCTAGCTACTCCACGGCACTGAGTAAAATCGCGGGGCTGGAACACAATCACGACTATGATGTGGTCTGTTTGGGGTGGCCAAACAAGACCGATGATGTCGCAGACGAGCTTTTTGCTACGCTGGAAGAGCCGCAATACCATACCTTAAGTGTTGTGGTGCTGTCGCACGAAGCGGATACAGCAAAGCTGGCCTGGGTAACCAAGCGCAGCAAGACAGGGCTGGTGCTTTGGGAGAACTATGCGGAAATTATCGACGCCGTAAATTCATTGACCGAAAAGAAACCGGCGGCCTCCGTTTGGGAGCCGATGGTGCCCAGTGATCACGCCCCGATGCGAGTGTTGTTTGTGGATGATTCACCCACGGTACGCGTGACTTATCGACGACTGTTAACGCAGGCTGGTTATATCACTGATACAGCTTCATGCGTGGAAGAGGGCATGGAAAAGGCCACCGCGAATCAATATGACATTGCCATCGTGGACTACTACATGCCGGATGGTACCGGCGATACCCTGTGCCGCATGATGCGTGATGATCCACGTACGGCAACTATCTGTACCGCTATTATTACTGGTACGTATTCCGACAAAGCCATTATCGGTTCGCTGAGTGCCGGTGCGGTGGAGTGCATGTTTAAAAACGAAGCCAAGGAATTGTTTCTGGCGCGTATCGATTCCATGAGTCGTTCCATCATCGCCATGCGTAATATTCAAAATGACCATAAACGCCTGGAAGGAATCCTGCGTTCAGTGGGTGATGGTGTGTATGGCGTCAATTGCGATGGAGAGATTACTTTTATTAATCCTGCGGCCAAGTCCATTCTGGGATACACAGACAGCGACAAGTTAATCGGCCAGCTGGCACACACTATCTTTCATCATTCGCTGGATGACGGCAGCCCCAACCCCATTGACAAATGCGAGTTACAGAAGGCATATCAGCAGGGCACGCAATTGGCAACCTGGGCGACAGGATTTATGCACGCCGATGGTAATTCGATTCCCGTGGAGTGTACGGTTTACCCTCTGTACCTGGACAACAAGCTCCATGGGTCAGTGGTTGCCTTTCGGGATGTCACGGAACGCAAACTTCTACTGGAAGAGCTCAAGTGGCAGGCCACTCACGATCCGCTTACCAAGTTACCAAACCGCAGTTACTTTGAATCGCAATTACTGCATGAAGTAAAAGCTGCAAAAAACCACGAAAATACCAGTTGTCTGCTATATCTGGATCTGGATCGCTTCAAATACCTGAATGATACTGCGGGGCATAATGCGGGCGATAAACTGCTGGTTGCCGTAGGCAAGCAGCTGTTAACCACGTTGCGTACCACGGACAGTCTGGCACGTATCGGAGGTGATGAGTTTGCGATTATCATGCGCAACATAACCCCTGATGCAATGTTTGCGGCAGCGGACAAATTTCGTGAGGTGCTGGACAATTATCGCTTTAACTTTGCCGGTAAGACCTACAAGATCAATGTCAGCATCGGTGCCGCCCAGATCGATAAGCACAGCAAGTCTTCCGGCGAAGTATTGGCGAACGCTGATATCGCCTGTTATATCGCAAAAGGTAAAGGGCGCAATCAAACCCATATATTTGCCAGTGAGAATGATCAGAAGGCAGCAATGGATATCGAGCTAGGCTGGTCGCAACGGCTGCACGATGCGTTGGATCACGATTTGTTTCAGCTTTATTTTCAGCCCATAGTGCCATTGGAGAACCTTGACGTGAACAAATTGCCGGAAGAGGATGACCGGCTATGGGAACAGGTTGCAAGCAAACCCAGTCTCGATGGCGTGCATCATTACGAAGTATTGCTGCGCCTGATGGATTCCCGTGGTGAATTGATCTCTCCCGAGGCATTTTTACCCACCGCTGAGCGCTTCAACATGATGACTGCGATTGATCGCTGGGTTATTCGGCGTGCTATTGAAGTGCTAGCATCCCAACCGGAGCAAGGGGCCTATACCTGCCTGTCTATCAACCTGTCAGGGCAAACACTGGAAGATGAAAGCCTTGGTGCCTACATCCACAACCTGGTAAAACAATATGACGTGAGCCCACAATCGTTGCTGTTTGAAATTACTGAAACATCGGCGATTGCAAACCTGGACGTTGCCAATGGCTTTATTTCCAGCTTGCAGAATCTGGGTTACCAGTTTGCGCTGGATGATTTTGGCAGCGGATTCTGTTCCTTTTCTCATCTGAAATATTTACCGGTGAATCTCATCAAAATCGACGGCATATTCATCCAGGGAATGTTACAGGATGGTGTTGACCGCGCCATTATTCAGTCAATAGTTCAGATCGCCCATACCGTCGGCAAACAAACCGTGGCTGAATTTGTGGAAAACGCGGAGATCCTTAAACTGTTAAAACAGTGTGGTGTGGACTACGTGCAAGGATTTTATGTAGGACGGCCGTCAGACGCGTTGCTATCTAATACGCAGGCTGCCAAAGCTGCCGGTTATAAATAAAATAACGCAGCAGGCGCGTTAAAAAAGCGCTACAAAAAGTCGGGTCGGCAGCAGCAGTTTACTTATTGGCAATCTTGCCGCTAATTTTCTTGATCTCGGTTTCCAGACCCCAGCGCATTTTATTGTTGCAGAGTTCCAACAACGGAAAAATACTGGTGGCAATTTGTTTCAGATACGGTGCCAGTAAGTCATATTCACCGTTGTGATATAGTTTGATGATTGTGTCCAGGCTGAGTTTTTGCGATCGCGCTTCATTATAAAGCTTGGCGCGAATTTCTTCGGGATTAGCGCCAATGACGCAATTGCCACCTAACAATTTTGCTTGTTTGGTGCGCTCATTCGCTTCCTCGAGTATTTTCTTAATATCGGTTTCCTGGTCGTGCACCAGGCTGGCAACACCAATACTCACGGTGATGGGGTTGGCGAGCGCGGTTTTGTCAAACTCCGTAGTGGCAAAGGTTTCCTTGATGCGCTCACAAAACGAGACTGCATCAAAATGCTCCGCAGTCGGTGCCAATACGGCAAAGCGACACTCCCCAATGCGGGCAATGGTGTCTTCCTTGCGCATGGTTTTTTTCAGCAGATCGCCGGACCATTTCAGGACTTTATTAGTAATGTCCTCTCCAACATTTAGAATGTAGTCATTGAAATTATCCAGTTCCAGACAGAACACCGATAACTCTTCCCGATGGCGTTGCGCAAATGAGATATCCTTTTCACCACGTTCCAATAAGTAACGTTGGTTGTAAACACCGGTGAGCGTATCGAGAATGGCCTGTTCAATAAGCGCATCTTCAGTTTCTTCCAGGTCACGGATTGTTTGATCAAATTTGGTATAGGACCTGGCGCGCGCCAGGATAATCGTATTTTCGAATGGCTTGGTGAGAAAGTCTGTAGCGCCAAGATCCAGAGCCTTTTCCCGAATCTCAACCTGTTCCTGCTCGGCACCGGTCACCATAATAACGGGTACTTCGGCGATGCGCGTGATGGCACTTTCCCGAATCCGTTTGATGAGTCCAAAGCCATCCAGTTTGGGCATTCCCTGGTCTGTGATGACCAGCTGGATTTCATTGTCTTCCCGCAGTGTAATCCAGCCTTCTTCGCCGTCGTAGGCGTCAACGACTTCAAATTCTTCCTTAATGGCTTTTTTAATTGCCGCATGCACGATGCGCGAGTCATCAATAACCAGGACTTTAGGCTTCGGCATTGCTTGTGCAGCTGCTACAGGTGATTGCTCCAGATTGGAAGAAGAGGGCTCCGTCATAACTCGTAATCCTTTTATCGGCTGGATTTTCTGTCAATTTTACAAAGGCTTGTCACTACATATCGGCCGTTTGAAGGGACTATTGAATATTTGCCGCTTTTATAGTGGGAATAAATAAGAGAGGAATTTAAGTGTCTGGATCACAAAGGGGTAGGCCCTGTCGACCGCCAGGTGCTTTGCTGCCAGTGATGATGTTGGATATGTCTTTTTACGACAAGGGATTTATTCTGGAAAAATAAGTGAACGTACCGGGACCGGCAAAACTACTAATTATGCTATTTATATAGTTGGCAGTGATATGTGGAGGCAAAAAAATCGCCTATCAACGAGTACACTTTAAAAAAGAATACGTGCTGAATAGGCGATAGGACTTACAGTGTAAACCTACGCAAACTACATTACGCCGCAAACCTTAGCAAAAGCTTAACACCTGATTAAGCGGATAACCTGATTATCTGAACGTTGCGTCAGGCAATATGCTGCCTGGCAGCCGGGATGCCAGCAGCATCTGCTTGCCACCACCACAAGCCGGATTGCGTACTTTGTGATTTGCCCGGAGCATTGACTAAATAACCATGAACCGGAAGATCATGGTGCTTGCTGTAGCTCAGGATTTCATCTTTTGTCCACCGCGATAGTGGATTAAAGCGAGGGATCTGATAATGATGATCCCAGGAAATCCACGATGATGCATTCAAGCTGTACGGCAATATCGGGCTGCTGATGATCCAGGCATTATATTTAGAAAGCACCCGCTGCAAGGGCTTCAGCAAACGCACCTCGTTGCTTCGCTCCCCATAATCGCGACGCGCCGTAAAGCGCGCATCGAATTGTTCCAGTTCGGCTGTGCTGGGGTAATAGACCTTAATGACGTCTCCATAGCGTTCCCGAATCTGATCCAATAAACGATGGTGCTCTTCAGGTAGCTTACCGGTATCGATGGTGAACATGTTGATGTTGGCATATTCTCGGTGTACCAGGTTCGTTTCGTAGTGAGTAACTTTTCTACTGCGCGCATGGGGGTACCTCCTGATTGTTCACTTCAGCTGTCTATTTGATTGGGGCAATGCGTTTCACGGCTTAGGCCTGATAACTTAACTGAAATAGTCTAGAATCTAAAAGAATAAGGAATTCTAATATTAGACCTGAAAGTTCTAAATAAAACCGGGTATCATTTTTGTTTTGTCGAGTTAAGTTTATGAAATTACATCAGTTAAGATATGTTTACGAAGTTGCCAACCGTAACCTCAATGTCTCCGATGCAGCGGATGCGCTATTCACCTCGCAACCAGGTGTCAGTAAACAAATTCGTTTGCTGGAACAGGAAATTGGCGTACCCATTTTTACCCGCGAAGGCAAACGCCTAACGCGTGTGACACCGGCCGGCGAACAGATCCTTGATAAAGCACAGCGTATCTTGCAAGAAATCGAAAGCATCAAGTTGATTGGCGAGGAGTACAAGCAGGAACAGAGTGGCGCGCTTACCATTGCAACCACCCATACTCAGGCGCGTTACGCCTTGCCAAAAGTAATCAAGGAATTCGTCAGCCAGTTTCCTCGCGTAAAGCTGTTTTTAAAGCAAGGCTATCCGGAGGAAATAGTGAGAATGGTGGTCGACGGTGACGCGGAAATGGTGATCGCGACGGAGGCAGTATCAGAGAACAGGGATCTAGTCGCCTTGCCCTGTTACCAGTGGAACCGTTGCGCGTTGACGCAGCCCGGTCACGCATTGCTGGACAAGCGGCGGGTCTTTGCCTTTGCCGGACGCACCCTGGTGAGTGAAACTTTCGCAGCAGCAAATCTACAACCCAATATCGTGTTCACCGCCCTGGATTCAGACGTCATCAAAACCTATGTCGAACTGGGGCTGGGGGTGGGGCTGGTGGCAACCATGGCGTTTGATCCAAAGAAAGACCAAGCGCTGCGCATGGTTGATCTGGGGCATTTATTTCCACCCAGCACCGCCTGGGTTGGGCTGCGTAAAAATAGCTTTTTACGTTCCTATGTCTATCGGTTTATCGAACAATTCGCGCCTCACCTGCATGCAGAGACAGTAAAAGCTGCGCTGCAAACGGAATAGACGCGGCATCGTTCACCAGGTAGCTCATTGCAGGTGAAAATCTAATCAATTTCATGGATCCGCCGATAACGGGTAGGTGAGTGCAGCGCGTTCTCGCC
>Ga0111151_1041_pt1 | contig 10974 bp, 10 predicted proteins | sample DeeMarSeWOR28_12_FD_80257 | JGI IMG/M metagenome (GOLD analysis project Ga0111151, IMG submission 80257) | Gammaproteobacteria bacterium SG8_15 | reverse complement strand
TACCCGTTTATGAATTTCGCTGGCAAGTTGTTCCCCCAGCTTGTCGATGGGCGCGGGCAAGTGTTTCTGCAACAGGGCAACGGGAACCACGACTCTTATACTTAGCTCCACTTTTACCACATGCAGACCGGACATGTTCGCTGAACCTGAAATCACATCAAGCACCGAATATTTTCGGTGATAGGTTGTGTAACAGGCTGCAGACGCTTGCGCATCACGGAGCCCACTGCATCCGTTTGGGAAAAGATTGGATCAACAAGTGACTCGCAAACACACGCCAGATTTAACATGGCCAGTAAAGACTCGCGATATTCCGGATAGTTCTGCATTAATAACTGCAACTGGGAGTTACTGGCATCATTGGTCGCCTTGTTAACCGCGGCGACTATTTCGTCAAAACTTCGAAATCTGGCACTCTGGTCAATACATACATCCTGAAAATAATTTTCTATGGCTTTTAGAAACAGCACCACAACATGTTGGTCATTCAGTTTATCCATCGCTTTACCCAGAGTCGACACATACGCCTGCCCTTCGGCACTCAACAACTGCAGCAATAGTTTAGCATAGGGATTATCAACGGATAGTTGCTGCAGCTTCATTTTAACCTCGTCATACCGTTGGCTGGCTGGCGCAGTTTCCGGTAGTGCATCGGGATTCGCCAGCAAAAAGCCAACATAAAAGGCGCTCTTGCGATTGGCGCGGGACCATAAACTTTGTACTGTCGCCTGGTCAATCAAGCCAGGTTGCAACACCAGGCGCACCGATTCCACGATGTCATACGCTTCAGTTTCAAAGGGCAAATACTCCACCAGAAATGCCGCAAGCTCCCGACCAATATCACTCTCGGCAATGTGTGTGTTGCTTAGCATGCGGCGCGCGATATCCGCGTCGGGCATCGCCCACCAGGCGCGACGCGCCACCTCTTTGGTTAGTTCCGGGGAATTGGCAACGGCAACGATCGCTTCCGGCTCGCCCAGCAACAACAAACCCTGCAGACTTTCCTCACGCATTTGGCCCATGCGTGTCCAGCGCCGCAAATAAACGGGGTAACCGCCCGGTGAGCCCAACGCGTGAGTGGACAGCATTTCTCTCACTATACGTAAATATTTTTCGTCACGGCAGGTTGGATTTAATGGAATTTTTGCTTCACCCCGACCCGTGAGTGCATGGACCACCATTTTTGACTCATCTATTTTGACAGCGTGCAGATCCTGCTTAATGAGCACATTCAGGCGCAAGCTGTCTTCGCTGGATAACTCCATAAGATCGTAAACTGGTTGCAGTAGTGAGTTAATTTAGTTGAACACGCGCGCCCCATGGCACCCGCTCTTTACCCTTCACTAACCAGATCACGGGGTAATGAGGCGGTTGTTCAGGCATTGTGCCTTTGGCATCGGTGAAGTATATCAGTAAATCGGGCTGCTGATCGGCTTGATCCACCCACTCGAAGATAGGCGCAAATTCCGTACCCCCTCCTCCCACAAATTTTTTGGGTAGCTGGAATTCTTCCCAAGGCTCATAGATCCAGGGCCCGCCCTCCACCAGTTTGGCATCACAGGCATGCAATGTGACACGCGCGCGGACCTGGCTCTTGATAGCATCTATTTCGGAAATAAACTCCTGCATGTCCGCATCACTGATGGAACCACTGGTATCCAGGGCAACCATTACATTCACCTGACCACTACGCAGACTGGGATAGATTGCCGGATCGCCGCGCCGTGAGGAGGGGCGCGAGTAACTATAATCGTCCCGCGCGATGGATGACATATAATGGGCCAATACACTGCGCCACGGTAACTGGGGCTGCAATAAATAATCCACCAGTCGCGCCATGGCACCACCAAGCTTGCCCGCCTGCATGGCCTGTTGCGCTGCACCGGCCAGGCGCTGCTGCCACTGAGTGTCGAGGTTTTCCTTTTCAGTTTGTAACAACGGTGGTGGTTGCGGCGCACCCCCAGCGGAATCCTCTTTCGGCCTTGCGGATCGTTGCGACTGACCACTTTGCGGTTGCTTCTGATTTTTCTGATCGGTTGGTTCATCCGGCGGCGAACCTTCACCACGGTCGGCTTCTTCCGGTTTGGGTTTTATATCACTATCGCTGTCGTAGACATGTTTGTCGTGGCATTCCTCTTCAAAGGAATCTTCTATAGAAGGATAGATTTCTTCCGCGGTCATGCCTTCAAATCCATCCATCATCAAGGCACCCGCAGGCACTTTGAATCCTTCATTATGTAACAAGGGATTGATCGCAAGATCGCAGGCAATGTCCCACTTGCGTTTATTGCGATGCCCGCGACGCGCGAAGTGGGATAACGCGCAATGCAACGCCTCGTGCGCCAGGGCAAACTGCGTTTCCTCCATATCCAGGGCGTCGATGTAAGCAGGATTATAATAAAACTTGCGTGCATCAGTAGCCGTGGTTTCGCACCAGCCTGGGTTTGCCGCAACAACTGGCAGACGCAGCACTAATGCCCCTAAAAACGGTTTTTCAATGATGAGGCGCGTGCGTGCAGCGCTTAGTTTCAGCTCGATGTCATTGTTGTTTACTGACATCAGTCGTTTCCTGATACGAAGAGTGCTGTTAATTGATATTCGGCAAAGATGAGCAGGTCACAATACGCCATCAATATATCATGACCTCTGCTACAGAATCGGCCCATTGCGCAAATTGCGGCACACCAAACAGGTCCTGCCCAATGGCGCGATGCATATCAGACACCAGCATGACACCCATCTCACGTTGCGGAAACCTGATTGCATAATCCAGTATGTGTCCGTGCAGTTCACTGGCATTGTCCAGACTGCGCGCGCGGATGGCGTGACCGACCAGTGCCGAGGCCACCGCGTATTGCAAATCTACTTCTTTGGGTACCGGCACTTTCTCGCCACGCAAGATGGCTTCAAGATCGGGCATTTGATCGAGGTTCTGGATGAAGGCATGTAGCTCGATGCCGGCGGCCTGTCCCACACAGGCCTGTAAACTTTCCAGCAAAAGCTGAGGTTGCTGCTCAAATTTTTTCACTGCCCGATGGGCATATTCCCAGGAACGCGGCGATGGAAATGCAACGGGATTTTGCGCAGGATCGAATTCAAATAATAACTCGGGCCGAAAGCGCACGAACGCGATGACGCGATCGTCAATGCCGTTTTCATAGGCCCAGGCCACCCAGTCATCCAGATGCGTATCAACAGTATAGTGTGAAAACCGGTTCGCCAGGGGAGACGGCATAGCGTATGTCACACCTCGATCACCTTGCCGGTTGCCCGCCGCGATAATCACCCAGCCATCGGGCACCCGGTAGTTACCCAGGCGGCGATCCAGTATGAGTTGATACGCCGCAGCGGATACCGTCGGGGGCGCTGAGGTGATCTCGTCGAGAAACAGAAAGCCTTCTTTACCATGCCGCCTGGCATCGGGCAGCATGGCGGGCACCGCCCATTCCACGCGCTCGTCTACGCGAAACGGGATACCGCGCAGGTCACTGGGCTCCATTTGCGAAAGGCGGATATCAATGACCGGGACTTTATGCCGCTGCGCCACCTGCGCGACCATCTGTGATTTGCCGACACCGGGCGGCCCCCAAAGCATCACCGGTGTATGGTGGCCATGTTGAGCACTGGTAAATTCTTTTTCGATAACCGCTAATAAATGATTGGGACGCATGGGCAGTTAGATAACCTTTCGCGGAAATAATTCCTTTATAAGTTAGTCGGGATTTTGTAACTCCCTGATATTATATGGTTTTATAGCTGGAACGTATATCCCTAAAGAGGGACGGGGAGAAAACATTCAGGGGCAAGATGACGGCGGGGAACTAAGCAATTGTATTTATTTTTCTTTTTCGCTGCGAGCGACTTCCGGATGGGTAGTTTCAGCAAGATTAACTGATACCTTCTGAATAAAATACACCACGTCATCGATTTGTGTTTCAGTCAATTCTTCACCGAATGGCGGCATGTACTCACTCAATGAATGCTGCTTGCCACCGTCACGCACTATGTTCGCCAGGTACTGTGTGGGACGTTGCGCATAAACTTTCAATTGAAAATTACTGGGGTGCGCGCTTTGCAGTTTGACATAGAGCGGTGTCGCCCGCCCCCTGCCATCCGCGTGCACGCCATGACAACGCGAACAATAGTCGGCAAACACTTTCACCCCGCGATGATATTGCGTATCGCCCGTCAACATCGCGTCGTGCCCGGCGTCGGCATTCATCGCAAAAATACTAGTGAGGAAGAACAACAATAGTGCACTCCCGTAGATTTGCGGTTTGTTAAAAAATCGCAATGACATTTAGCCAACCTGGATCGTGGATCTTTAATTGGAAATGCGGCGTGATTTTCGCATTCCTGACTGAAACAGTATTGCACTTAGGGATCTCCATCGGTACCAAAAAACAATCCTTTAGGCCGCACTTTCTCCCGTACGCAGGTAAATTGTCGCGCCGGTTTCCGCTGCGAGCTAGAAAGTAATTACTGGTTTGTTGTTGTTAGACTTTCGTAGCCATCATCCATCATGTAGTAGAGTAACTTAACCACGTGAAAAACACAGTGATTTGCTCAAGATAGAGTCCTGACTGGCCGATACTGGCAATGGATATTTCCTGATTTCGGGATATTTCTTGCATATGCAAACAAGGGCAGGACTAGCAATAATCCTGGCGGCGAGACAGCCATCGCCAACCATGCCGGCGCTTAAGAGATACCCGATCATCGGTCGCAGGGCTGAAAATATAATGAATAATTCAACACACCAAACATCTACAGGAAATGGTTTGCTGGTTGCAGCTATCACTGCGTTATTCCTGCTTGCCTGGGGCACGTCTTTCACCGCCCTGGCCGCAAAAGCGGATTATCTGCCCAAGCAGAAAATGCGCATCCCCAAAGATAATCAACTGACACCGGAACGAATCGAACTGGGCAAAGCATTGTTTTTCGATCCACGCCTGTCTGATTCCAATCGCATGAGTTGCGCCAGTTGCCACAATCCATCTCTGTACTGGACCGATGGCCTGCGCAAAGGAGTTGGCAAGGGATCACAAACATTAAAACGCGCAACTCCCACGCTTGTGAACGTAGGATACAGTCGCCGGCTGTTCTGGGACGGACGCGCCAAGGGACTTGAAGCACAAGCCCTCGTCCCGCTCAAATCTACCATCGAAATGAATCAGAACATCGCGGAATTGATCAGGGAACTCAGCGCGATCCCAGGCTATGTGGAATTGTTTGCAAAAGCCTATCCCGACGAAGGCATTACCGAACTCACCATTGCCAAGGCACTGGCCAGTTTCGAACGCAGCATTGTTTCACCCTATAATTCACCCTTTGATCGCTGGGTGGCTGGTGACGACAAGGCGCTTTCCGCTGCGGCAAAACGCGGCTTTGATCTGTTTGACGGTAAAGCACGCTGTAGCGTTTGCCATAGCGGTCAAAATTTTACGGATAACAGTTTTCATAACATCGGCTTAAATAACGATGACGACATAGGCCGCTACGAATTTATCAAGGTACAGGTATTAAAAGGCGCATTCAAAACACCGACCCTGCGCGATATCACGCGAACTGCACCTTATATGCACAATGGTGAATACCAAACCCTGGATCAGGTTATTGATCACTACGTAAAAGGCGGTGTGGACAAATCCAATCTGTCACCCGATATGAAACCGGTTAAATTGAGCCGCCAGGAACAGGCTGACCTGCTGGAGTTCCTCCAGTCGCTAACAGATGAACCTCAACCTGTCACTGTGCCGGTATTGCCCAATTGAACCCACAGGACCTACGAGTATGAATAAATTTGTCACAGCTTTCATTGTAATGATTACCCTCCTGGTTACCGTCAGTGGCTCAGCCATGGCGCTGGCCAAGGACATCACCGTCAACCAGCAAAACAAAACGTTCTTAATGGACAACGTAAAAGTGGAAGCCATCACCGTTAACCAGGGTGACACAATCCATTTTATGAACAATGACCCCTGGTTCCACAATATTTTTTCCCTTTCAGATCTAAAAACCTTTGACCTGGGATCTTATCCGCAGGGCGAATCACGCCCCGTAACCTTCGATAAAAAAGGCGTGGTGGAAATCGAATGTGCCATTCATCCCAATATGCATCTGGAAGTCACTGTTAAATAAGCAGTTTATCATAAACCTCTTCTCCCTCCTCCAGACGCTATCAGCGAATTTAAGGACGATTTTCCTTAAATATGAGGCGATAGTGCCGATATAAAAATTAAGCAATTGCGGCTGGTCTTCAAAACCATAAAGACAGGGTTCGCAATCAACATTTTCTATTCACACTATGAGTGTCGGGAGTGACGACATGGTAAAAATGGGATTAAAAGCACTAGTAGTAAGTTTCTTTGTATTATTTGTTTCTGCCACGCACGCTGTTGCGGACGAGCAAGCACAAACCGGTGAGCTGGTGTTCGGCGTCCTACCACAAGGCATGAGCTATACGATGGAAAAGCAGTGGCAACTGCTGATTGAACAAGTCAGCGTGGAAAGCGGCCATAAAATCCGTTTTGAAGCTGCTGACGATCTGGAGGATTTTGAACGCAAACTGAGTCGCGGAGCCTACGATTTTGTATTGGTCAATGCGCAAATGTATACGCAAGCACATGATAAGGTAGGCTATAAGGCATTCGCCAAGGAATCAGGCCATACTGACAAGGGCGTCATTGTCGTACATCGCGATAGCTCGATCAAAACGCTGGCTGACCTGAAAAACCAGACCCTGGCAATGTCCGATCCCCGCCACTTTACCTCCACGGTGCTGACCAAAGCACACCTGAACAACTCAGGCATCAAGGTTAACGAGGAATATGTCGAGTCTGACAGCTCGGTATATCGTGCCGTGGTCCATGGCGATATCGTGGCAGGCGCAGGGGAAATCAATACACTTAACAATATTAACCCTAACGCGCACTCCAAACTTCGCGTCATCTGGTCTTCGAAACAGTATTCATCCAATGCCTTTGCAGCCCATCCACGTGTCAAACCTGAGCAGTTAGAACACGTACAGCAGGCACTGCTAAACCTTAATACCGACGCCAAAGGCAAAAGATTATTGAGCAAAGTGAAATTCAAGGGTATCGCCGAAGCGGCTGACCAGGAATGGGATGACATCCGGGCTTTGAAACAGCATCTCGCCAACTAATAACAAACGATTTCCATCTGATCACGATAACAATTTCTACAAACCGGAAATTGTTGTCGTGATTCATCTTCAATTTTCAGCGTGAAAACGAGTAATTCAGCCATGATTATTTAAGCGTTAACGGCGATAACCGCCTGGTAACACGAATAATCGTGAAAAACTTCCGGAAATTCGCAACGCTTTCGATTTGCTGCGGTATTGAAATTGCATCAGCAAATAATTCAAGTTATTTAATTTACAACGAGTTTTTGGTTCTGTATGGCTAACTCATTAAAGCAATTGCTGCCCACCACAGCCGTCGCAATCGTACTGCTGTGGTTGGCTACACATATCTTCACAGGCCAAACATTGGCAGACGAACTAGTCGCTGCAACAGATGCAGAGGCACCGGCAATACTGACTAAAACAACACGTTCAGTCGCGACTGAAAAAGCGGAATCGGAAACAACCACGATAGGTAGTGACAACCGGATAACACACCTTCAGCAAACCATGCCGCATCTGGAGCAGGCCTTAATTATTTTCGTTAGCGCCAATGGCTTGCTGATTATCAGCGGCCTATTGTTGGTCTATATGAAAGAACGGTTGCATCGTCAATCTACACAAACGCTAGCAACATTCAGAACCCACCAGACCATTGTGCCGGGCGCAACCACGACGTCCCACGGTAAAGACACAAGGTAACGAACAATAACGCATCAACCAGCATGTCTTTAACACTCACTTTAATCATTTTATTTGTCATTGAGCTGCTGGCGGTATCTATCATCGCCAGTCTCTTGCTTGCCAGGAGAAATCATAAGCAGGCCGCATTGCTGGAAATTTATCGTAATCGCGCTGCTGATTATGAAAAGAAGCTGGAAAACGAATTACTGGAACTGGACAATATTGGCGAGAAACTGTCGAACCTGCTCGAACCAGTTAAAAAAACCCATTACAGGCACCGGAAAAAAGAAATTGAATTACTCGAGAAACGAATTCAATTTATTCAAGCCGAAGTCAATGCGATCGTCAGCAAGGAAGACGGTGATGAGTACTGGGATAAGCTTTGTGTTCGACTCGGTGAACTAATGCCATCACCAGTAATGGACGTCAATGATGAGCAAGCACAGGAAGAAGAAACTGATACTGATACAGTCCCGCAAATTGTCGATAGTATCGACGACGATATTCCCACGCTAAGCCAGAAAATCCGCATCGATAAAAATTCGCCTACCATCGCCTATATTACGCTGACACCACTGCAAAACGAAATCAAGCGTCTAAAACGGATTGTCGGCAGGCACTTTGGCATGCTTAGCGACATGAAGCAGGCCATTGTCGAAAATAAAAATGATGTCGACAATTTTACCAAGCTGCCCCGAGCGCTTAAGGAGTTGCAAATAGTACACGTGCAATTGACCAGAAGTGTAAAAGCATTGAAAGAGGAAAACGCGCGCCTGACCAAGATTTTAACTACAGAAAACAGCATCGCGGGTGATTCAGATGATTTGATGGACGATAGCAAACGCAAGGCGCTGGCTTCCCTCAAGCAAAACCAGGCACCCCAACGCGCACCACGCAAACGTTCGGCAGAAGGTTAAGCATCGGTTAACCTATCGCTTTACGGGCGTTACGAAACATTCTCATCCACGGGGAGTCCTCGCGCCAATCATCAGGATGCCAGGAATTCTGCACCGATCGAAATACTCGCTCAGGATGCGGCATCATGATCGTGAAGCGACCATCAGCGGTGGTTAAGCCAGTGATGCCGTCCGGTGATCCGTTGGGATTGAATGGATAACGTTCGGTTGCGTTACCATAATTATCAACAAAGCGGAGCGCAATCGTATCGGAGTTTTCTATATCCTGAAGCGAGATACCCTGCCGCAATTCCACCCTTCCTTCACCATGTGCCACTGCGACCGGCATGCGCGATCCCTGCATGGAGCGCATGAATAGCGAAGGTGACACCTGCACTTCCACCAGTGAGAAGCGCGCTTCAAATTGCTCGGAAGCATTGCGCACGAAGCGCGGCCAAAGCTCAGCACCGGGGATCAACTGGTAGAGATTGGACATCATCTGGCAGCCGTTACATACACCCAGGCCGAAACTGTCTGCGCGCTGGAAAAACGCCGCAAACTGATCCCGCACATAATTATTAAATAAAATGGATTTGGCCCAGCCCTCACCTGCCCCCAGCACATCACCGTAGGAGAAACCACCGCAAGCCACTATGCCCTGCATATCCTGCAAATTCACCCGCTGTTCGATAATGTCACTCATGTGCACATCGATGGCGGTAAAGCCGGCACGGTCAAATGCAGCGGCCATTTCAATCTGCCCGTTAACACCTTGCTCGCGCAGGATGGCGATTTTCGGACGCACGCCTTTGCTGATATAAGGCGCGACAATATCTTCGTTAATATCAAACGTAACATGCGACTGGATACCGGGATCATCCGTATCCAGCAGGTTATCGAACTCCTGCCGGGCACAGTCGGGATTGTCACGCAAGGACTGCATTTGATACGTGGTTTCCGACCAGACGCGCTGCAGTTCCATCCGGGTGAAATCCAGCAATGTGGATTGGGCGTTATGAACAATGATGCGATCGTCATTATTTAATTCGCCAATGACATGAGAGCACTTATCCATCTCCGCCTTGTGCAGAATATCCAGTACCTCTTCTTTTCTGGCGCTATCAATTTGCACTACCGCGCCTAGCTCCTCATTAAACAGAACTTGCAGCGGATCTGTACCCAATCCGCTCACATCTATGGATATACCGGTATGTCCGGCAAATGCCATTTCGCACACGGTGGCCCACCATCGGAACGATCGTGATAAGCCAGCAACAAACGCTTTTTAGTGAGTTTTTGTAGCGCCTTAAAAAACGCTTTCAGTAACGACGCATCCACATCCGGTGCATCGTTGCCCATTTGTCCGTAAGTTTGCAGCAATACTGAACCACCCAGGCGATTCTGCCCACTACCCAGATCCACATAGATCAGACAACTATCTGCAACACCCTTGCGCAACTGTGGTGTCAGTGTGCGGCGCACATCCTCAACCGGGGCAAACGCGGAAATGATCAGCGATACCGGCGCTGTAACTGCCTTTTCAACACCTGCTTCCTGCCAAACCGTTTTCATGGACATAGAATCCTTGCCCACAGGAATTGTGATGCCCAGTTGCGGGCACAGGTCCATACCCACCGCTTTCACAGCATCATAAAGCGCCGCATCCTCACCGGGGTGCCCAGCCGGTGCCATCCAGTTGGCAGACAATTTAATGTCGCCTATATCGGCGATCGCTGCCGCGGCAATGTTAGTGATCGCTTCACCGACCGCCATGCGCGCCGAGGCCGCAGCGTTAATGAGCGCCACGGGTGTTCTTTCCCCCATGGCCATGGCCTCACCCTTGTAGGTATCAAAGCTGGATGACGTTACTGCCACGTCGGCAACGGGCACCTGCCAGGGACCAACCATCTGGTCACGGGTGACAAGACCGGTGACCGTGCGGTCGCCAATACTGATCAGGAAAGTCTTGTTGGCCACCGTGGGTGCACGTAATACACGATGCGCCGCGACTTTTAAATCAATTGCGTCGAGTACAGCAGGCGGAATAGCACAGCCTCGATGTGCCACATCACGCAACATTTTTGGTGGTTTACCCAATAGGACATTGAGCGACATATCGATGGGTGTGTTATCAAACTGCGGATCCTGCAACACCAACTGCTGTTGTTGTGTCGCTTCACCAATCACCGCGTATGGGCAGCGCTCACGCTGACAGATAGCTTCAAACTCCACGAGCCGCTCCGCGCT
>Ga0111151_1035_pt1 | contig 11065 bp, 8 predicted proteins | sample DeeMarSeWOR28_12_FD_80257 | JGI IMG/M metagenome (GOLD analysis project Ga0111151, IMG submission 80257) | Gammaproteobacteria bacterium SG8_15 | reverse complement strand
CGATGATTTCGCGTCATCTGGGCTTGCTGCGGGAAACCGGTTTGGTGCAGAGCCGCCGTGACGGGCAATGGATGTATTACCGTATTCATCCACAGCTGGATGCATGGGCAAAGAAGGTGCTCAAGGAAACCGCCAGGGCGAATGAGCAGCGATCACCCTACGTGGATGATCTATCTGCCTTGCAAGCGATGCAGAATCGGCCCGGCGCTTCCTGTTGCGCCTAGTTAGTCAATCTTAAACACTTTCATAACGCTAACAAGCAAATAACACAAAAAGCAAAGGAGTAGGGATGGCAATCCGTATCGCAATTAACGGCCTGGGTCGCATGGGGCGATTGGGTTTTCGTGCGGGATGGGATAACCCTGCCTATGAAATCGTGCATGTCAATGAAATCGCCGGTGATGCCGCGACTATGGCGCATTTACTAGAATTTGATTCGGTACATGGTCGCTGGCAGCGTAATTTAGCACATGAAGCAGATGCCATAGTGGTGGATGGTAAACGGGTTAGCTATTCCTCCAAAGCTAATCCCAGTGACATCGACTGGGGTGGTATGGGTATCGATGTCGTCATTGAATGCACCGGCAAATTTAAAACGGCAGAAAAACTTCAGGGCTACTTTGATCTGGGCGTTAAAAAAGTGCTGGTTTCAGCCCCGGTGCCGGAGCCTGCAATTAATATCGTCTACGGCATTAATCATCACGACTATGATCCTGATAAACATCACATTGTAACGGCTGCCTCATGTACCACTAATTGCCTGGCACCAGTGGTTAAGGTGATGAACGAAGGTATTGGCATTCAACACGGCTGTATGACCACCATCCACGATATTACCAACACGCAGACCATCGTTGACAAGGGGCACAAAGACTTGCGCCGTGCGCGAGCCTGTGGTGAATCGCTGATTCCCACTACTACCGGTTCAGCCAAAGCCATTACCAAAATATTTCCTGAGCTGGAGGGCCGTCTCAATGGCCACGCGATTAGGGTGCCCCTGTTAAACGCTTCCTTAACTGATTTTGTATTTGAAGCCAAACGCGAAACCAGCGTGGAAGAAATCAATGGCTTGTTTCGGCACGCAGCCGAAGGCAAATTAAAAGGTATTCTAGGGTATGAAGAACGGCCATTAGTATCCGTGGATTACGTCAATGATCCACGCTCAGCCATCGTCGATGCACTGTCGACCATGGTGGTCAATCATACGCAGGTTAAGCTGTACATCTGGTATGACAACGAATGGGGTTATGTCAATCGTATGATGGAACTGGCAGCCATGATTGCAAAGAGCCTGCCGTAATAGTGGATTAAACCATGGAGCAGGGGCTGCGCAGTTATCTTGTTGTTACCGGTGGTTACTGGGGATTTACTTTAACCGATGGTGCCATCCGTATGCTGGTGGTCCTGTATTTCCACCAACTGGGTTACAGTCCATTTGAAGTGGCCATGCTGTTTTTGTTTTATGAGTTCTTTGGTGTGGTTACTAATCTGGTGGGCGGCTGGTTGGGTGCGCGCCTGGGGCTCAACTTGACCATGCACATGGGCATGGCCTTACAGATCGTCGCTTTGTTGTTACTGACTGCGCCCGAGTCCTGGTTAAGCGTGCCCTATGTAATGTTTGCGCAAGCCCTGTCGGGCATCGCCAAAGATCTTAACAAAATGAGCGCCAAGGCCAGTGTCAAACTGATGTTGCCCAAAGACGACAGCGCCAATTCGCGGCTGTTTAAATGGGTGGCGATCCTCACCGGGTCGAAGAATACCTTGAAAGGCGTAGGTTTCTTTATGGGCGCGGCCTTGCTTTCAACGCTGGGTTTTCGCAACGCCCTACTGGTGATGGCGGGAGGATTGTTTGTGGTGTTTGTCATCACGCTCATTATGCTGCCACGTGACATCGGCAAGTCCAGGGCCAAACCTAAATTTACACAACTGTTCTCCAAGACAAGGGAAATAAACTGGTTGTCTGCAGCACGGTTTTTCCTGTTTGGCGCTCGGGATGTCTGGTTTGTGGTCGGCCTGCCGGTGTTTCTTTATTCCGTGCTCGGCTGGGAGTTCATGCAAGTCGGGGGTTTCCTGGCGTTATGGATTATTGGGTACGGCTTTGTACAGGCATTGGCGCCGAAGCTGATCCGCAAAAGCCATCATCAACTGGGACCGGATGGCGTGACAGCGCGAGTCTGGGCATTCGTGCTGACATGGATACCGGCAGGCATTGCGCTTGCGTTAATGTTCGAGATCAATCCTTCCTGGTCCGTCATTATCGGATTAGGCCTGTTTGGCGTGGTGTTCGCCATAAACTCAGCGGTACATTCTTACCTGATTCTTGCGTATTCCGATCATGACAAAGTATCAATGAATGTCGGCTTCTATTATATGGCCAATGCTGGCGGACGCCTGGTTGGTACAGTGCTTTCCGGTTGGGTTTATCAAGTGTCGGGATTGGTAGGTTGTTTGTGGTGGTCAGCCGGATTCGTGTTGTTTGCCGCGCTGTTGTCTTTTGCTTTGCCGCGCCACTCTCGCACGGTACCGAATCAAGCTGTCGTTAACGAGTAAACCAATGATTAATCCTACGATTTAACCTGCGATTAACAATAGGAGTCATCCGTAACATGTCCGCACAATGTGAAGTCACAGCTAAACAATCCATTGGCGCCAGGATGAATACCTTTGAACGTTATTTAAGTGTCTGGGTAGCACTTTGCATCGTGATTGGTATTGCGCTAGGTCATTTTCTGCCAGGCGTGTTCCAGAGCATTGGTGGCATGGAGATAGCCAAGGTTAATATCCCAGTGGCCGTGTTGATCTGGCTGATGATCATACCCATGCTGCTGAAAATCGACTTTGGCGCATTGCATCATGTTAAAGAACATTGGCGCGGCATCGGTGTTACCCTGTTTGTTAACTGGTTAGTGAAACCTTTTTCCATGGCGGCGCTGGGTTGGGCGTTTATCTATGGTTTGTTCAGTGAGTGGCTTCCGGTTGAGCAACTGGACAGTTATGTGGCAGGCCTGATTATTTTGGCGGCGGCACCCTGCACGGCGATGGTGTTTGTATGGAGTAATCTCTCCGATGGCGAGCCGCACTTTACCTTAACCCAGGTTGCTTTGAACGACACCATCATGATCTTTGCCTTTGCGCCCATCGTAGGATTATTGCTAGGCATTTCTGCGATCATCGTGCCGTGGGACACCCTGTTTTTGTCGGTGGTGCTGTATATTGTCATTCCGGTTGCCTTTGCCCAATGGTGGCGCAAACGTTTGCTCAGTAAAGGCGGGGAAAGCGCTTTGCACGCAGTACTCAAACGCATGGGGCCGGTTTCATTAGTCGCTTTGTTAACAACGCTGGTTTTACTGTTCGGTTTTCAGGGTGAACAGATCATTGCCCAACCACTTATCATCGCCTTGTTGGCAGTACCAATACTGATTCAGGTTTATTTTAATTCCGGGCTGGCCTATCTGTTAAATCGGCAACTAGGTGTAGCCCATAGCGTGGCCGCGCCTTCGGCTTTGATCGGTGCCAGTAATTTTTTTGAATTGGCTGTAGCCGCTGCCATATCGTTATTTGGATTTCAATCCGGTGCGGCACTTGCCACGGTGGTGGGTGTGCTCGTCGAGGTGCCGGTAATGCTTTCCGTGGTCAAGATTGTAAACGCAACACGACCATGGTATGAGAAGAAAGCTCGATCATAAAGCTTCTGTATTCAAACCCGCTCTAGGACTGTCATTTAATTTATTCCTGTGCTCGGCTTATTATGGGCTTCTACTGCAGGAGTTTCTGGAGTAGGAGCTTGTACATCCAGGGCAGATAAAGTGATAAACAGTCTGTATTCTAACAGATGCAAAAATCATTGCATTGAAAGGTATCGCGAAACCACCAAAACAATATGCCGCATTTTCTTTGCAGTAAAGTAGTCTGGCAAAGTTTATCTGTGGTCAGTATTTTCCCATATATAACACACTTACAACCTGGCGCGCAGGTATTGGTGAGGCCAGTGCGCGTCAGCTTTTAGCGTTCGCGCTGCATGTGACGGTCAGTAGAGAGGAATCGCGTAACAATTGTCAAGTTAATAATGCGATGTCCGCAACTATCACGTGAAGCGATGTGTTAATGGTTCTGTAATCGAATAGACTATATGTTTGTTCCAGTATCAGTCTATGTTTGCGGTGGCTGATAGTCATAAGCGATTCGGTAGTAGTATTGATTGATTGTGCTATCCGGACTACCAAATCCGTGCTTTACCAGCAGCAAGGGCTGTGTCTCTGGACTTAAATGGCCAAAAAAACGTGCAACCCTGGTGTCATCGAGATCTTGTGGCGATCGCGAAACAAGTATCATTGAGCGGCCACGAAACGCCGCGGGAGGATCCCAGTAACTGAACATCAGGCTTTTGTCCCCTAGAAGGTGATGGCCAGTGGCACGCAAACTTGGTGTTGAAGATGCGCCGGGCATTTTCTGACAGTCGGTGCCAAGATATTCCGGTGTACCGTAAAAAGAAAATTTACTCGCCATAAAATAAGAATCTAATCCTACTATCACAGGCGCTTTGCCGCTCTCATGGATGATTTCTTGCTGAATCACCGCAAGTTGCTTCGCAGCTTGCGGCCAGCCCAGCAAGCGCGCAATTCCCCTTGGATATTCCACTCCGGGTATACCAAGCGTTAAATAATGCAGTGTGAATGTATAAAAAACCAGAATACCGATCAGTACCGGAGTCGCGGATTTCCGTAATAAGGTGCTTAACCACGACCATCGTAATTCTCCGGCTTGAACTATTGTCCACGCCATCGTAGGTAATAAGGCCAACCAGATCGGACCTGTCCAGTTTGCACGAGGTTCATTGGTCAATGAATTCCAGACAAACACAGCCAGGGGGAGCAGAACAAAACAGGCTACGAACATCCGATTTCGATTTGCCTCCTGCGCCTGGGCATCCGAAGTGCTACGTTCTTTGCGCCATTGCTTGCTAAACAGCAGCGGCAGTACCAATAACGGTAACGGTGTAACAATAGCAATAATATTCTCGAACAGGATATGCAGGCTGAATTCAGGGATATCAAGAAAGCGATCCTGTGTTTGAAACCGGAACGATGCCCAGTCATGAGTCGCATTCCAGAAAATCACGGGAGAAAAAATCGCGACAGAAAGTGTTATCGCAAGATAAGGCTCGGGGCGAAAGAACCAGTGCCTGGACTTTCGATCCAGCAGGATATAACACAGCGCTGCGGGACCTAATAAGGCAATAGTATACTTCGACAGCATGCCCAGGCCCAGGCTAATGCCTACACCATACCATGCGCGTTTTTCACCTCCCACTAAAACGCGATGAAAAAAATACAGGCACATAATCCATGCCACGGCCAATGGAGCGTCCGGCGTAATGAGCAAACCGCTGCCAAAAAAATAATACGGCAATAGAGCAGCCAGTGTCGTAGCAACCAATGCCGTCGCCTGGTCAGCCAGTCTCCTGGAGAACAGATAAACAAAACTTAGTAATGCTAAACCGCATAGATAGGATGCGAAGCGCAAGCCAAACTCACTGTGGCCAAACAGCCATTCTCCAATCCATATTAGTACTGCGACCATTGGCGGGTGATCCAGGTAACCCGGGGCAAGCCGTATTGAGTAATTCCAGTAATAAGCCTCCTGGGGGGTGGCTTCCAGGATTCCTAAGTAACATATTCGCAATACGATTACACAGCCAACAAGACCAAGTGTGAGCAAAGTCCAATACATGGTCCGCGAATTTGCGGTTGCATCGATATAATGGTAGTAAACTTCTATGCAACAAGTTGCAAACCATCCGGCAGTTACGCCAAGAACCAATGCAACTGGTTCAGACACACCCCACACGACTAAAGACCCGGTTATTCCACCACGTATGCCAAGTACCAATATTGCGATAACCCAAAAGCGTAACTTTTCTGGCTTGCTGATGTATTTACTCTGCCAGATATTACGGAATAGAGAGGTTGTAATTGCGGCAACAAAATAACCGCTGATATGCGCAGCGGCTATACTAAAATCAAATACTATTGATAACGACAGAGTAATCAGTAAATCAAGAGCTAAACCGACCAAGACCCAAGTCCACCACCTGGCGGTACCATGGCTCTGGTAGTCGATTACGTCGGCTACCGTTTGTTTGATTGTACTTTTTATTTTGTTCAACTCAGACACACCGGCGCTGTGTTATTTTTTTCTTGCGAACTAGACCGCTGTTTGACAGACATCGATCTGGAAACAGGGACAAGAGTAAAATAATAGATCGCTGCCGCTACTCAGGCGCTTGGTTTATTCCATGTGTAAGTGGCACTCACCGAGTAATTCCAGACGGCACCTACGAGTATACCAGATACTGATGCGAGCACCCAGGTGACGTGCTCAAAGAAAAGAAAAGACGCAATACCCACATTTGCGAGCGCGCCAATACTGCAGATTAACGCAAAGGATGCCCAGCCACGCAGCCAATGCCAGCCATGCAGGCGTTTGTCACGATAAGTAATCAGATTATTCATCGTATAATTGCTGGTAATTGCAACAAAAGTAGCGATTGACTGCGACGACGTGAAATCTTTGCCAAATCCCTTGAATAACAGATCGACTATCAAAAGATGTACAGCAACACCTAGTGCACCTATCAATGCAAATGAGATAAAACGTACGGGGATGAATCGGCCTATGCTCTTATCCAGAAGTAACAAAATATATTCCCAGGCCGCCATTCCGTCCAGTTTACTGACCCCCGCCTGGCGGCAACGAAACTGGTAAGGTAACTCTCGATAACGGAGTGGTTTGCTGGAAGAAGCAAAAATATCCAGTAATATCTTGAATCCGATCCCGGATAGCTGTGGTGCCAGATCCTCAAATACCTGGCGCCGGATCATAAAAAAACCGCTCATAGGATCGGTAAGCTTGGCACGTGATACCACCTTACTTAACCAGGTGGCCACTTTACTAATACCGGCTCTGGATTGAGCCCATTCACCCAGGCTGCCGCCTTTCATATAGCGACTGCCGGAAACAATATCCAGTTCCTCCTTTCCGAGAACGTCCAGCATGGTAGAGAGGAGTTTCTCATCGTGCTGCATATCTGCATCGATAATGGCAACATATGTGGCGGAGCTGGAGAGCATGCCTTCAATACTTGCAGAGGATAATCCACGTCGTCCTATGCGGTGAATACAACGAACCCGCTTGTTGTGTTCAGCTATTTCCCGGATCAAATCCGCCGTGTCATCAGGTGAATCATCGTCTACAAAAATGACCTCCCAGTCACGTCCTTTGAGTACCTGCTCCAGCCGAACTATTAACTCCTCGATATTTTCCCGCTCATTAAAAGTAGGCACAATCACAGATAGCTCAAACCTGTGATGCACATCACCAGGCAAATTGGCCGGTGTGGATTGAATGTCAGGCCATTGGAGAATTTTCGGTGTCAGCGGTTTGGACGGAATGATGTCAGTAACTCCTTCAGAAATTTTAAAAATTGATTTACATTAATATATTTGTGGTTTTGCAGGCACATACACAACTTCATTATACTGCCAGTAAAACCAAGTACCTTAATAATCGCTTAATATGAAATTGCGTGTTGGTTTCATATACGCTACTTGAATCGAATTCGCTGCAAGCGAGTTTCTCACAACCTGGCGCGCTGGTATTGATGGGGCCAGTGCACGTCAGCCTTTAAGCTCCGTGCTGCGTGCAGCGGCCAGTAAGGATCACGTAATAATTGTCGAGCCAGCAATACGACATCCGCCTGATTGCTTTTAATGATTTGTTCCGCCTGTTCAGGCTCGGTAATCAGGCCAACCGCACCGGTTGCAATATCTGCTTCGTTGCGTATGGCAGTAGCGAACGGTACCTGGAAACCGGGTTCCACGGGGATATCGACCAGCGGCAGCAGGCCGCCACTGGAGCAATCAATCAGGTCAACGCCAATGTCTTTGAGCTTGCGCGATAATTGAATTGACTGTTGCAAGTCCCAGCCGTTTTCTACCCAGTCAGTCGCTGAAATTCTCACGAAAATCGGTAAATGGCCTGGCCAGACGTCTCGTACCGCCTGAGTCACGAGTATTGGCAGTCGCATCCGATTCTCCAGCGAGCCGCCAAATGTGTCACTGCGTTGATTGCTCAATGGCGACAGGAATTCATGCAGCAAGTAACCATGCGCCATATGAACTTCCACCACTTCAAAGCCAGCATCCAATGCGCGTTGCGCGGCATCGACAAAGTCTTCTACCGTATCTTCGATTTCTTTCGTTGTTAATGCATGGGGCGTGAGATGTTCCGGGCTAAAGGGCAGGCTGCTGGGGGCCACCGGTTCCCAACCGCCGGCTACGGGATTTAACGCATTGCCTCCTAGCCAGGGCAAGGCTGTGGAAGCCTTGCGCCCCGCATGGGCGAGTTGAATTCCCGGTACGGCACCATGTACTTTTATAAACTCAACAACAGGTTTCAATGCCCCGGTCTGTTCGTCATTCCAAAGACCAAGGTCGTTGGGCGAGATGCGCCCCTCCGGTGAAACTGCAGTCGCCTCAAACATGACAAGTCCCGCGCCGCCCACCGCGCGGCTGCCGTAATGCACCATATGCCAGGGACCGGCGACACCCTGATCCGCCGAGTATTGGCACATGGGCGAGACAAATACGCGATTACGGAATAACAGGTCCCGTAGCTGAAACGGAGAAAACAGGCTAGACATAAGCAATCCTCATGTAAATTCCGAGCTGGGTGAGAGAATGTTTTCCAACATTTTTAAACTTAGAGGAATTTGCTTTTTGTGGAAATGACCCAAGTCAGGAATACATCGACTGACGCTTGGGGACGAAGAAAAAAACAACAGATCCAAAACAGTGGCACAGTGATAACCAATTAATAAATGATTCATATGGTCTCTTTCAACAAACGCCGCAGTTGTGTCAGCGACCGGGTGTTCAAAACGTCTTTTGCTTCCAGCCAGCCGCGGCGCGCCTGGCCGATACCGTATTGCAGGTTGTCGAAATCCGCTACTGAATGAGCGTCGGAGTTAATGCTCACCAGCACTCGATGCTCCTTTGCCATCTGGCAATAGGTATCCAGTAGATCAAGCCGTTCCGGATGACAGTTCAATTCGAGGAAGCAACCCCGTTGCTGCGCCTGATGAATAACCCGCGCCATGTCAACATCGTAAGGCTCGCGTTTTTCCAGCAGGCGGCCGGTGGGGTGGGCCAGCATGGTGAAATGTTTCTGTTCCATGGCGCGCAGGATGCGTTCGGTTTGTTTGGTGCGCGAGAGATTGAATTTGCTGTGCACGGCGCCAATGACCAGGTCGAGTTGTGCCAGCACATCATCGGGCAGATCGAGCGTGCCGTCTTCCAGGATATCCACCTCGATGCCTTTAAGTACGGTGATGCCGTCGAGCTTTTCATTCAGTTTGTCGATTTGTTCAATCTGTTTTAGCAGACGCTTTTTGTCCAGGCCGTGCGCAACGGTAAGCCGTTTGGAATGTTCAGTGATTGCAATGTATGACCAACCATGTTGTTTCGCGGCTGCGGCTAATTGCTCAATGGTATTATGACCATCCGTCGCTTTGGTGTGGGCATGCAGGTCGCCACGGATATCTTTCAGTTCAACCAGTTTGGGTAGCTTGCCTTTTTCCGCGGCTTCAATTTCGCCGCGGTTTTCCCGAAGTTCGGGTGGAATCCATGGCAGTCCCACCGTCTTATAAACTTCTTTTTCATCCTTGCCTGCGATTAACTTGTCACCTTTAAATACGCCGTATTCATTGATCTTTAAACCTTTCTTTTGGGCGCGGCGGCGGATCGCAATATTGTGGGACTTGGAACCGGTAAAATAGTGTAACGCGGCACCAAAGCTTTGCGGTTTCACCACGCGCACATCGACCTGCAGTTGGTTTTTCAATACCACGGTGGCGCGGGTAGTTCCCTTGGAGATAATATCGCCAATCTCATCATATTCTACCAGGTGGTCCATGACTGCGGTCGCTTTAGTTGCGGTCACCAGAATATCCAGATCACCGACGGTTTCCTTGCAGCGCCGGAAACTACCTGCCACTACGATGTCTTTTACGGCAGAACAGTCCTGTAAATAATTGACCAAGGTTTTGGCATATTTTGCAGCAACCGCAAGTTTCAGGCGTCGTTCCTGAGTAGCGCCGAATCCTGCTAATTCGCGCAGCCGGTGATCCTGTGCCGCACGCATCAGTTGTTCAACAGTACGAATGTCCAGTTCATGATAGAGCGCGGCGACTCGCTTGGGACCCAGCCCGGGTATGTGTAACAGGTCAGGCAAGCCGGCGGGTGTTTTCTTGCGGAGTTTTTCCAGCGCCTGACATTTCCCGGTTTGCACGATTTCAACAATTTTCGCGGCGAGGTCCTTACCGATACCGGATAACTGCGTCAGGTCTTCTTCTTTTTCCACCAACTCGCGCGCTTCCTCGCCTAACTCCAGCATGGTTCTCGCCGCATTGCGATAAGCTCGAATCCGGAACGGGTTTTCGTTTTCGATTTCCAGCAGGTCGGCAATTTCTTCAAATACTGCTGCGATGTCGGCGTTATGGACAGGCATATCTCGTTTCCATAAGTGTTAGTGGGTAAATCCAGAATCCCTGATAAATGACATGTTTATATTTTTATATCCTGATTTGCAGGCCAGGTCTTTTAGGTAAATCAACAATTAATGTAATGACTACCAATACGGGTTATTGCAGTGAGTACTATTTAAACAGGCACAAATGACTTGCTGGATTAGCGGCTTGCTCCAGTCTGCTTGTGGTGACGCTATTATTGTTAAAAATTAACAATATCTTGATCAGGATTAATTCCTTTTGGCAACAGGATTGCTATTTTGTTTTTGAGATTGAAGGAAAGTTGAGATTGAAAGGCCGTTCGTGATTATCAGAGTAACCTGACATGGAAAACTCAAAAACTTTATCAAGCCAGGAACTGGCCAAAGCCCGCGTGAACGCCAATGCCATTCTGGAAGAGCTTCAGCTGGACGCCTACATATATGAAGTGGAGCCGCATAACGGTGACTGGGAAATCAGGATCGAGTGTGCCTGCGATAT
>Ga0111151_1075_pt1 | contig 11098 bp, 10 predicted proteins | sample DeeMarSeWOR28_12_FD_80257 | JGI IMG/M metagenome (GOLD analysis project Ga0111151, IMG submission 80257) | Gammaproteobacteria bacterium SG8_15 | reverse complement strand
CACGATAAAATCCGCCATACACCATATCATCCAGTGCACAAGTAGCAATTTGTGTTTGATATTCATTAATTTCATTTTATAGATATGACTACTGCGTTATCGATCAGGGGATTGAAGAAAACCTACGCCAATGGTTTTGAGGCGTTGAAAGGTATAGACCTGGATGTGCAGCAGGGTGATTTCTTTGCCTTGCTTGGCCCGAACGGCGCCGGTAAATCCACCACCATCGGGATTATTGCCTCGTTAATTAATAAAAGCGGCGGCACGGTAGAGATCTTTGGCCATGATATCGATAAAAATTTCGCTGCAGCGAAAAGCTATCTAGGTCTGGTGCCGCAGGAATTTAACTTTAATGTCTTTGAGCCGGTGCAGGAAATACTCTGGAACCAGGCTGGTTACTACGGTATCGAGCATAAAATTGCCGAGCAACGCGCGGAGCGCTATCTTAAACAGCTGGATCTCTGGGGCAAGCGGCGTGAGCAGGCGCGGAATTTATCGGGTGGCATGAAGCGCCGCTTGATGATTGCGCGCGCCCTGGTGCACGGCCGGCGTTGATATTGAAATCCGGCACAGCATGTGGAAGTTCCTGCGGGAAATAAACGCCAATGGCACAACGATTATCCTGACGACGCATTACCTGGAAGAAGCGGAAAATCTGTGTCGTAATATTGCTATCATTGATCACGGGCAATTAATCGAAAATACCTCGATCCGGTCCCTGTTAAGGCAACTGCATTTCGAGACTTTTATTCTGGATCTGGAAGCGGAGACGACAGAATTTCCGGTGATTGAAGGATTTCATATTACTCCCATCGATGAGACCACGATAGAAGTGGAGATCGACAAGACCAAAAGTTGCAACGTATTATTCGAACATTTTAGCAAACACAATATTCACGTAAAAAGCATGCGCAATAAAACCAATCGCCTTGAGCAGCTGTTCATGCATTTGGTTTCAGAAAGTAATGCACGCAATGGAACGGTAAAAGCCCATGACGCTGCGTGAACAGTACGTTGCCTTTCTTACCATTTTGATCAAGGAGATAAGGCGTTTCAGCCGCATCTGGATTCAGACCATTTTACCGGCGATGATCACCACGGCGCTGTATTTTGTGATTTTCGGGAATCTGATTGGCAAGCAGATTGGTGACATGGATGGTTTTCGCTACATAGACTATATCATTCCCGGATTGATCCTGATGTCTATCATTACCAATTCCTATGCCAACGTGGTTTCTTCGTTCTTTAGCGCCAAGTTCCAGAAAAATATCGAGGAAATGCTGGTATCGCCGGTACCGAACTACATAATTCTATTGGGTTTTGTTGCCGGTGGCGTGGCGCGCGGCATGTCATGCGGTATCGCCGTTACTGTCGTGGCGATGTTTTTCTCCAATGTTGGTATAGCGAATATCATGGTGGTTTTGACCATCGCTATTTTAACTGCCATATTGTTTGCATTGGGCGGCTTCATCAATGCGGTATTTGCCAGGAGTTTTGATGATATCTCAATAATTCCCACCTTTGTGTTAACGCCACTTACTTACCTGGGAGGAATTTTTTACACGATCTCGGTATTGCCGGAGTTCTGGCAAAACGTGTCATTAGTGAATCCTATTCTGTATATGGTGAATGCATTTCGCTACGGAATATTGGGTGCTTCCGATATAAGTATCGTCACCTCCTATATCATCATATTAATCTTCATTGTTGCCTTGTTTATTTTTAGCCTGTACTTGCTCGAGAAAGGTCATGGAATTCGTAAATAGACATTATATTGTGCATGTTAGCCGATGGGTGACTTGCAGTTTCGTTGTGCTGCTGATGGTATCCTGTGGGGGGCTGGTAAAACAGGATGATATAAAATCTCGCCGGCCTGCTGCGGATAGTATTAACTTTGAGCCGCGCGCCAGTTTGCAGCAATGGAATGATGAAACGCATAAAAGTTACTACGGTTTAAAAGGAGCGGTGGCGCGTCTCGACGTTCATCCGGTGCGCACCAGTTCCGGCGAGGTGGCAAGTGATGGCTGGAGCCTCTGGTTTAATCAGCAGGGCCGCTTAACACGCAAGCAGAGAGTGGCGGTTGAGTCGCAGCCTGCATTCGAAACAGTCTATGAATATAATCTGCAGGATCAATCTCTGAAACGGATTGTTTCACGTCTCGACGAAAAGCTATGGCGCAGTACTGATTACATTTATGAAGCCGGTCAACTGGTTCGCGTCGATTACACAGATCACACAAACAATGACCGCTTCCGGGTAAAGCGCAACAAAGTCAGTACACAAAACGGCTGGTTTGACGTGCAAATCCCGGTGGAAAAAATTGATATGCCACGCTACAGCGAGTTTAATCATCTTGGCGAACTGGTCTGGAGTAACAAAGGCGATATCAATAACGGTCTGGGCGAGAGCTATTTTATCCGCACCGTTGATGGCGTGACGTCGTCGTCCGTGGAGCATCAGAATACACAAAAGATGACCGGTCGGGGTGGATATCGCTATCGCTACTATGATAACGGTCTATTGAAATCTGTGGAGAGTTATAATGCGCATAATAATCGCCTGTTTCATATAACCAATTACAAGTACGATGATTTGTGGTTGCTGGTTGATGAAAATCGGCAGGTAAAGGATTCGAGCATATTCAATCAGGTTATCCCCGAGCAGGTAAATTATGCATATCACGAAATCGATTCCCACGGCAATTGGCTGCAAAGAACGCTCAATTACAGTACCAGGCACCAAAAACAATCACATGAAGAACGGCGCGTGATAACCTATTTTAACGAGACTGCCAGCAAACCATGAGCGAAGTGGACGGCTTTCCGCAGTTGCTAACTAGATGAACCACAACACTGCTACCATATTAAGAGAAATTATTCGAGAGTTACTATGACCTGGAAAATGCGAGAATTGTTAGCCATTTTTGCTGTCCTGATGCTGGTGATTGTTCCGATGCGCGCCAACGCCAACAGCGACACGACTGGAGCAATTAAAGGGCAGGTAAATTATTGTGCGCAAGGCGGCTATGTGGGTATGCAGGTTTTTATACCAGGTCGCCAGTTTTCCGCATATCTTGGGCAAGATGGAGATTTCCTCTTTGAAGGTGTGCCAGCGGGCGCCTTTAATCTGAATTACTTAATCAATGGCAGACTGGTGCATGAAACGAACAATGTTGTTGTTACTGCGGGTGAAATTACCGATCTCGGTAAAATTGCGTTTTGTGACTCTGATACTGCTCAGCAAGGTCAACCAGTATCGCCTACGCCTGCGGCGACACTGCTGTCAAAATGCAAAGATTCTCCGCACTTGCCTGAATGTCAGGATGCGGACAAAGACGGCGTGATAGCGGCGAAAGACTGCAACGATAGTGATGCTGCGATTTACCCGGGGGCGGAGGAGCTTTGTGATGCTACTGACAATAATTGCGATGGCAGAATTGATGAGGTGCTGAAGGTTACCATTCCCAATGGGACAGGTTTGTGCAAAAACTCTGTTGTAACTGTGGATTCCTGTAGTAAGGGTTTTGCGGATTGTGATAAAGCCGCAGGCAATGGTTGCGAAACTGATATTTATAATGACAACAATAATTGCGGTGCCTGTGGTAATGAATGTTCGGCGCTGGAGATTTGCAAGCTGGGGATATGTTAGTTCGCATATCCCCCGCTGGTTTTAGCGTTCAAGCACGGGCATTGGATTGAACGTGCTCGGCAACACCTTTGTTATCCGCAACATTTTTTAGTTTGGGTGTATTGAGCTGCACCGTCTTAACGACTTTCTGGTCGCGCAGGTATTCTGCCACCACGTCCCAGATCGGTTTGCCCTTCTGTTCCTTCTCCAGACCCGCCCACGCGCCGACGACATACTTTTTATTCGCTTTGATGGCTTTGCCATTCAGTTCCATTTCCTGAATGCGCTTGCCTTTGCGCATATTGGGATCAATGGTGTAATTCAATCCACCGATACGTACCATGTCGCCGCCTTGCTGCATGTATGGATCGGGATTAAAGCGGTTATCGGCAATGTCTTCTAATACTTCCTTAATCTGTTTGCCAGTCATGTCCATGCGCCGTACGGAAGGGTAGGTAATTGCAGTTTGTGACATCAGGTCTTCCACGGTAATCGGGCTGCCTGGCAGGATGGTAGTTCCCCAGCGGAAGCCGGGTGAAAATGCCAGTTGGGTATCCTGGGTTTTCATTAAGGCATCCACGATTATCTGATCAAAGGTGCCGGTGAAGGTACCGCGGCGATAGAGAATGTCTTCATTGACCGCCAGTACTTCACTGAGTTGTTTTTCGTAGGGTGCGCGTACCTTTTCGATGTGCGCCGCCATTTGTGGATCTGGTTCCAGCAGATTGGAGAACACGGGAACCAGGTGATATTTGTAACCTTTGATCTTGCCGTTTCTGACATCGAGATCAAGCACAGAAAGAAATTTACCAGACGTGCCTGAGTTAATGACCAGTGTTTTGCCGCCAGCATTGGCGACTTCAACGGCGGTTGGTACTGCATCATGCGTATGACCACCCATAATGGCATCGATGCCGCGAATTCGATTGGCAAGTTTCAGGTCGATATCCATTCCGTTGTGTGACAGGAGAACAACCACTTCCGCGCCGTCGTCACGCGCACTATTAACAGCGCGCTGCAGCCTTTCTTCCTGGATGCCAAATTGCCAACCATCAACAAAGTAACGTGGATTGGCGATAGGAGTGTAGGGGAATGCCTGTCCAATAATGGCGACCCGGGTGCCGTTGATTTCCTTTATAGTGCGATCATTAAAAACCGCATCCTCAAACTCAAGGTCAACCACGTTTTGCGCGACGAAGTCGATCTTATCCTTGAAATCATTGTTGAGGACTTCATTCAGACGCTCAGCGCCATAGGTGAATTCCCAATGGCCCGTCATTACATCAACGCCTAAAATCAAAGCTGCATCGACCATGTCCTGTGCGTTGGTCCACAACGAAGTCGCGGAACCTTGCCAGGTATCGCCGCCGTCCAGTAATAATGCACCGGGGCGCTCGGCACGCATGCGTTTAACTAACGTGGCGAGATGGGCAAATCCACCAGTCTTACCGTAGCGGGCTGCGAGTTCCGGGAAATCCAGGAATGATAGCGCATAGGCATGGTTGGAACGCTTGGGAATATTAAAGCGCTCCAGCACATGATGACCCACCAGGTGCGGCACTTCATTCTTCATGAGCTTGCCGATTCCGATATGAATGTCCGGTTCACGGTAGTAAGTTGGTACCAACTGGGCATGGCAGTCGGTAAAATGCAGTAACGATACATTGCCGAATTTTGGAATGTTGTAGGCATCGCCCGGTAAACTGGAATTAATGATGCCTGGCGCTTTTTCCATGCCGCTGGCTGCAGATGAGTTTTTCGGCGTCCATATACCGACCGCACTTGCTGCGATCATCATTTGCAGAAATTCGCGTCTTGAGAGTGCCATACTGTTCTACCTTCTTAAGTTGCTTCAGTCCAATTGTGTGTAACATGACCGTTGTGCTATTTTGCAACAGCGTCATGCTGTCGGAGCCTGATACCCCATATTTCCTGTCAAGTCAGGTAACGTCGGTTGATTGACATCGTTAACCATGATGAATTTTTTATCTCGCAAATAGTCACTAACTACGTCCCAGACAGGCGCGTTGTTTTTGTTATCTTGAACGCTTGCCCAGCCGGCTACGATGTATTTCTTGTTAGGCTGGAGCGGTTTGCCGTTTAAAGTCAGGGCACTGATTCGTGTGCCCATTTTACCTGCCGGATTCAGTCGATATTGCAGTGCGCCGACGCGGACCATGTCTCCACCTTGTTGACGATAAGGATCGCGACTGAATCGATTATCGGCAAGATCCTCTAGAATATATTTGATTCGTTCGCCGCTCATTTCGTTGCGCGTAACATGAGGATAGGTGATGGCTGTTTGCGCCATAACATCTTCCATAGTGATGTTGGCGCCCGGTAGTATCGTTGTGCCCCAGCGAAAACCCGGCGATAAGGCAATTTCAGCGTCCTGGCTTTTAAGTAGAGCATTTAAAATCAACTGATCAAATGTGCCGTTAAATGTGCCGCGTCGATATAACAAATCGTCTGTTATCGCTAGCGTTTCATTCAGCTTATCCAGAAACGGCTTGCGAACTTTGTGTATGTAAGCTTCCATTTCCGGGTCGGCTTCAAGTAGGTTTGCGAATACCGGTACTAATCGGTATTTATAGTCACGTAAACGGCCATTGCGTACATTGAGATCCAGTACCGATAAAAATTTGCCATTGGTGCCGGAGTTAATGACCACGGTTTTTCCACCGGGATTGGAAATGATTACCGGTTCAGGAACTGCGTCATGGGTATGGCCACCCAATATAAAGTCGATGCCAGTAACCCGGCTGGCCAATTTCAGGTCCACATCCATGCCATTGTGTGACAGCAATACGATAACTTGCGCACCTTCCGCTTTCGCTTTGTCGACATTTTGCTGTAAGAGGTCTTCGCGAATACCAAATTGCCAGTTTTGTACCAGGTGCTTGGGATGTGCAATCGGTGTGTAAGGAAACGCCTGGCCGATAATCGCCACCGGTACTTTGTTGATTTCCCTGATGACATATGGTTTGAAAACGGGATCTTCAAATTCATTGTCAACCACGTTTTGTGCGACGAAATCGATGCTACCTTTCAGGTCTTTTTCCAGGATTTCGTTCAAACGATCCATGCCATAAGTGAATTCCCAATGACCGGTCATGACATCCACGCCAAGCAATTTGATAGCGTCCACCATGTCCTGGCCTTGTGTCCAAAGTGCAGTGGCTGATCCCTGAAAAGTATCTCCACCATCCAGCAACAGGGAATCGGGACGGGTAGCACGAACCTGTTTCACCAGGCTCGCCAGATAAGCAAATCCACCGGTTTTGCCGTAGCGATGTGCCAGTTCTGGAAAGTCCAAAAAGGTAAGCGCGTAAGCTTTCTCAGTTCGATGAGGAATTTTGAATCGTTCCAGAAAATATTTGCCGACCAGATAGGGAATTTGTTCGCCCTGATTATCGCCGTAGCCCAGATGAACATGCGGTTCACGGTAATACGCTGGTAGTGTAATGACACGTTACCGTTCACCGGAAAGTCATATAAGTTGTTAGTGGTGGAAGTCACTACCTGACCAGGAGCGGACGAAGCATTGTGCGACCACAAGCCGGTAGCTGCGGTAGCAGCAAGAAGTTGCAGAAATTCTCGTCGTGAATACGCCATAAATTTACCAGAATGTGTTTTTTAACGATCGGTTACAAAAACTGCGTTACTGAACTGATTACTAAGAACATAAACACTGATTTAAATCCTGTTTCATTACCCGACTGATTTGGTTAAGTATCGGCAACTACACTGAAATCTTTAGTTATCAGTCGCTTATAGTTTTAAAGTTGTGGGTGAGTGGGCATTTTGTCGGTAATTTTTTTAGGGGATAAACGGGGTTTCCGGAGAATTAAACGGTCAAAAACGGTTAGAAATAATCGAAATTAACGATATCCAACTTGATTGGGGAGTGAATTCGAGACGCTGTCGGCTTTTGTAAACATTGTGTAAAAATTACGCTAATTTGGAGCGAGTCTTTGTTACTACAATGAAAGAACTCTTAAAATTTCTAAAGAAATGATCCTGGTTTCTAGAGTACAAACGGGGCAAAACGCCTGAGGTCCTACTTATGAGCAAAATTTGCGGCACACTCTTACTTTGCCTGACACTTGTCAACGCCTGCGCTGTACCGTCAAAAACAGCAACGGACCCCTTTGTTGAGCAATTGCAGCAGGGGGGATACGTTATTTTCTTCCGCCACGCCGCTACGGATCACTCGCAGCAGGATACGGATAAAAAGAACTTGACGAATTGCGATACGCAGCGGCGTTTGAATGATCTGGGAAAGCAACAAGCCCAGGCAATTGGTGAAGGATTTAAGGCAATGAGCATACCCGTCGGCGATGTTGTTACCAGTCACTATTGTCGTTGTATCAATACCGCCAAAATTGCCTTTGGCAAGGCAACACCAACGATGGATATCACCAGTATCCAGGATGTAACCCCGGAAGTGCGCCGGCAGCGCATTGATAATTTACGCCAGATGTTAGCAACGGAGCCTAAACCCAATACCAATACTATATTGGTCGCTCATAAATGGATGTTCAAGGATGCAAGTGGGATTTTGCTGGAAGAGGGTGAAGCGGCAATATTTAAACCTCAGGCGCACGGCACCGCGCATTTTATTCGGCGTGTTAAACCAGAAGAGTGGAAAAACCTGAAAAGTGGTTAATGACTCGATTGACTAACTACTAAAAACTATTTTCTGTACTATCCAATTCGCGTACCACGCGAAATCCCATATACATAGCGCGATTATGTGGTGCTTGTCGCCATCGATTTGCCGAGCGAACATGGCGCGGGAAACAGTAATATGAGCCTCCGCGTACTACGCGAAAATCGCAGGCACCCTCCATGCGAGGCCTACCATCCTGCGGGGCGCCATGGTGTGAACCATTCCAGCAATCTTCCGTCCACTCCCATACATTTCCAGCCGTATCGTATAAACCAAAAGGATTGGGCTGGAAACTGGCAACAGGTGACAAACCCCAGTAACCGTCTCCGTATCCTTCAAACAGAAAAGGTGTATAACCCTGCGCGTAGGCATACTGGCGTTCTTCCGGTGTGGGAAACCAGGTTAAGTCATTTTCGGGGATATCATGCTCACCCTTCAAATTTGCCACTTTTTGTGGAGGTGCGCCATCTCCCCACCAGTAAGCAGTAGTCGTTCCGGCGCGGTTGGCATATTCCATTTCCGCTTCAGAAGGCAGCCGATAGGTTTTCTTTGTGATATTGGAAAGCCATTTCGCGTAGGCCTTGGCATCATGCCACGACACATGCACGACGGGATAATCATCTCCATTTAGTTCACCACGGTGGTTATGCCGCCAATCCAAACCCGGTTTTCCTTCCCATTCTCCAGTGGCTGGATTGCGCCATTCTGACCATTGTTCTTTTTCTGCTACAGTTTGATATCCGCTGCTTTGAATAAACGTTCTGAATTGTTTGACGGTAACTGGTGTCATGGCCATGTAAAATGGTTCATCAAATCTAACGTTGACCTGAGGTCCTTCATCTTCATAACGACCATTTTCCAAGCGCGGTGAGCCCATCATGAATTCTCCATTTGGGATCAATGCCATTTTGGGACCCAACTTGTCATCCGCTAGACGATCCTGGATAACTGCCGGCGCATTGCTGGAGGTAAGTGCCGTACAGGACTGGAGTAGCATAGCCAGCAAAATTAGTGCTGCCGCTGTATCAAGTAACCGTGAATGAATAAGAGTAAAGTTAATCAACCAGGTGCGCATAACCGTAATATTAAATTATAGCAATAACTAAAAAGGCGGTAATCAATACCGCCTTTTGTTAGTACCTATTTTTAAGAAAAGATGCTGGTCGGCTCTATGCCAGCCTGTTACATCAGAACGTTAGAAAGTCACACCCACTGCTTTCAGGTCTGGACTACCTTCCTGTTGCTCAAAGTTAACCATCACGCTGCCTTTGGCATCTTTCAAACCGTCAATAATTTCATTGCTCGCCACGAACTTAATCGGCGTGCGGGTTTGTGCATCAATGATAGTGAAAGTCTTACTGGATGCGTCCACTGACTGTACCGTTCCGATATGCGTGCTTGGTCCTGCTGCGTCACAGGCCCAAGTGGCCAATGGTGTGATAAATAAAAGTGCTGTAAGAATTGCTTTGATAAGGAATTGCTTCTTCACGGTTATTGCCTCCTCAATTAAACCAACTTGTTTCACCGCATAGTGACATTTACGCTCCCACCGGCGAAGAACAAGCCGGATTCCTGGTCATTATTATGCGTTGCCTTGGTTATGACAAGTGATAGTAATTCGTGGTTCGCCTGCGCTCAGGCGTTAACGGTGAAAATACGGTTTGTCGGTAAAAATAACAGCACACCGCTTTATACCTACAAAAAATTTATTACTGCCATAAAGAATTTGATTTACCCGGACGATGTATCTAGCTAAATATTAACCACTTATCCAGAGGAGCTAGAGCGCAATGGATATGCATAGAGTGTCTAAAAATAGTCTTACATATGAGGTGCTTATGGATATCGATACACTTGAAGAATCATTAGAAATCATGTCCGAGCAAGCGCTATCTCGGTTTGCCAAGCGATGTTTATGTCAATCCATTCATAACGCTACTCTTGGTGGTGAGGCGGTCGACATTGATGTACAGATGCAGAATGTGCGCGACGTGGCATTGAACGACTTTACGATGCCGCGTTAGAATCCGTTTCTTCCAATCCACAGATTTGTGATGCCGCATAACTAATTGTAATTTATAGTAAAATATCTTTAAGGCGTTGCTAATGCAACGCCTTTTTATATAAGTAAAAACTTATTAATAAAATAATAATTATTGACTTTACTTTATAATCCTTATAATTTTGTCCCACAGCAATAAAGGCTTATTTATATTGTGGTATTAATAAGCGGCTCGCTATAACTAAAAACATTTGTAACTAATTACGAGCATTAGAACGACGCTGATTTTTTACCCTAGGTTTATAAACTTTGGACGGTTTATAAGATTATTTATTAACTTAAATGAGGAAGATCCATATGGCGAAGAAATATGATGCGGGTGTAAAAGAATACCGCGAGACGTACTGGATGCCGGAATATACGCCAAAAGATACTGATATTCTGGCGTGTTTCAAAGTAACTCCACAACCAGGCGTACCTCGTGAAGAGGTAGCAGCAGCGGTTGCAGCTGAATCTTCAACGGGTACCTGGACAACGGTATGGACTGACCTGCTGACTGATCTGGACTACTACAAAGGTCGGGCATATGCAATCGAAGACGTGCCTGGTGATGACACTTGCTTCTACGCTTTCGTAGCTTACCCAATTGATCTGTTCGAAGAAGGCTCGGTTGTTAACGTTATGACTTCATTAGTCGGTAACGTATTTGGTTTTAAAGCTCTGCGCGCACTTCGCCTGGAAGATATTCGCTTCCCGATTGCTTACGTTATGACTTGTAATGGACCGCCACAAGGTAT
>Ga0111151_1068_pt1 | contig 11345 bp, 8 predicted proteins | sample DeeMarSeWOR28_12_FD_80257 | JGI IMG/M metagenome (GOLD analysis project Ga0111151, IMG submission 80257) | Gammaproteobacteria bacterium SG8_15 | reverse complement strand
CACCCAGCATACGGTAGGCGTGCCAGTGCTTGCCCTCGGCAAACAGGTGCAGGTCAAAATCCTGCAACTGGGGTAAAAAACTGTAAGGGTCATGTGTCGACTGTTCGTTACCGGTATCGTCGGTCCATTTGAGCTGATAAGGTGAAATGAGTTGATCAGCTGCACCTCGCCATTCAAACAGGTCAGTGTTAGGAACGCGTTGCAGGGTGCCGTTTACAGCGGGTAGTTGTACTTCACTTGCTCGAGGTAAAAATACACGCACGATATCAGTGCCCGCCACGTTGTGTTTGCCCAATACAGAGAAAGGGTCATGATGTCTGGCGTCAATAATCTTCTGCAATTCAGGCGCCAGTGCTTGTATGCCACTTGCTGGTGCAGAATCAGTGTTCACTGAGCGAACAGCTTTTTTAGTGCTAGTATCGTCAGTACGTACCGTTGTGTCTTTTTGTGAATCGTCCATCAGGATCTGAAAAACTCGTTATTGGATTCTTGTTGTCAATCGCTGTGCAATATATGCTAACACAAAAATATTATTAAATACGGATCAGGATCAATGTTTTGATTCCTGAAAATGTAATACTTCATATATTAATTATTGCATTTTTGTATTTTTACCGAATCGTGGTTTCTACTTTTATAATCCAATTAAATATTTTCGACGCGAATTAATGCGTCTAAAGGAGCAGGGGAGAATGGCAGGTCCACAGACACGACGTTTTGTAAGTCGATTGACACGCAACACCCTGGCGATGATTATGGCCGGTGGTCGGGGTTCACGATTAAAAGACTTAACGCGCTGGCGCGCAAAACCGTCTGTGCCCTTCGGTGGCAAGTTTCGTATTATTGACTTTGTACTTTCCAACTGTGTGAATTCCGGGATCCGGCAGATTGGACTGCTAACCCAATACAAATCCCATTCACTGATTCAGCATGTACAGCGGGGTTGGAACTTCATGCGTGGTGAATTTGGGGAATTTGTCGAATTGTTACCGGCGCAACAACGTATCCAGGAACATTGGTATGCCGGCACCGCTGATGCCCTCTATCAGAACATCGATATCATTCGCAATCATGACCCGGATTATGTATTGATTCTGGCCGGCGATCACATATATAAAATGGACTATGGCCCTATGATTGCCGCGCACGTGGATCGCAAAGCCGATATTACCGTCGGCTGCATTGAAGTACCTCTGGAAAAAGCGACTGCTTTTGGTGTGATGAGCGTTAATTCCGACTGGAAAGTGGAAAGTTTTGCAGAGAAACCCAAACGACCGGAACCGGTGCCGCACAATCCGAATACGGCGCTGGCCTCCATGGGTATTTATGTTTTCAGCGCCAAGTTCCTCTATGAGTTGTTAATCGAGGATGCGGACGATGAAGAATCATCTCACGATTTTGGTAAGGATATCGTGCCCAAGCTCGTGGAAAATTACCAGGCCTACGCTTACCCATTTCGTGATGCGCAGCACGATAGCACGGCATACTGGCGCGATGTGGGAACTGTGGATGCCTTCTGGCAGGCCAATCTGGAGCTTATCGGTATTACGCCGGAGTTGAACTTATATGATAACGACTGGCCCATCTGGACTTACCAGGAGCAGTTGCCACCGGCCAAGTTTGTCTTTGATGATGAAGACCGGCGCGGCATGGCGGTCGACAGTATGGTGTCAGGCGGTTGTATTATTTCCGGTGCCGTGGTGCGTCACTCGCTGTTGTTTTCCAATGTTTATGTCAACTCTTACGCGACAGTGGAAGACTCGGTAATCCTGCCGGATGTGGAAATTGGCCGGCATTGCAAAATCAAGCGCGCTGTTATCGATAAAGGTTGCAAGATTCCGGATGAAATGGAAATTGGCATTGATCTGGAGAAAGATCGTGAACGATTCCATGTGTCGCCGGAAGGTGTGGTGCTGGTAATTCCGGAAATGTTGGGTCAAGAGTTGCACCATGTCCGATAGTTCCCGGTCCGATAGCTCGAGGCTTAACGTTGTTATTTGCTGGCACATGCACCAGCCTTCCTACCATGACAAACCATCCGGTGAATACTGTTTGCCGTGGACTTATTTGCACGCCATCAAGGATTATGTCGATATGGCGGCGCATCTAGAGTCGGAGCCCAAGGCGGCGGCGGTAGTGAATTTTGCGCCCATCCTGCTGGAGCAAATTGACGATTACGCGCAACAGGTCAGCAATTATTTTCTGCAGGGATCACGCATTACTGACCCCTTGTTGTGCGCATTAACGAGCGCGGTGTTACCGGTGGAGACCGCCCAGCGTATCAAACTGGTAAAGGATTGCCTGAAAGCCAATAAGGAACGTTTGATTGACCGCTACAAGAACTACCAGCGTCTTGCTGCATTGGCGGAATGGTTTGTCAAGCATCCGGATGCCAATCTCTATATCAACGATCAGTTCCTGGTGGATATTCTGGTCTGGTATCACCTCGCCTGGCTGGGTGAAACTGTACGCCGTGACGACAAACGCGTCGATGAATTAATAGAGAAAGGCAGCGGCTATACTCTGCATGAACGCCGCGTACTAGTGGAAATCATTGGCGATTTGTTGGCAGGCATAATCCCACGCTATAAAGCCCTGGCGGAATCTGGCAAGGTAGAATTGTCCACTACGCCTTATGCGCACCCGATTATTCCCTTGTTGCTGGATTTGAAGAGTGCCAGGGAAGCCATACCAAAGGTCACCCTGCCATTACTGGAATCCTATCCGGGTGGCGAACAACGGGCGCGCTGGCAAATTGAACACGGCCTCCAGGTATTTGAACACTATTTTGGTTATCGTCCGGAAGGTTGTTGGCCATCAGAGGGTAGCGTCAGTGATGCTGCCATTAAGTTGTTTGAAGAAAGCGGGTTTCGCTGGGTGGCCAGCGGCGAGAATGTGCTGAGCAACAGCCTGCATCAGGCGCCTGTGGCGGGTGAGCATAAATCCGATCCCGGGCATTGCCGGGCATTTTGTCTGGAAGGCCATGAGATGGCCTGTTTCTTTCGTGATGATGGACTATCGGATCTGGTGGGATTTACCTATTCCACCTGGCATGCAGACGATGCGGTAGCTAACCTGGTGCATCATCTGGATACCATTGCCAGCAGCGTGGAGAAAGATGCCGATCAGTACGTGGTCTCCATCATTCTGGATGGTGAAAACGCCTGGGAGTACTATCCGGAAAACGGTTACTATTTTTTAAATGCCTTGTATAAACAAATTGGAGAACATCCAAATCTGAACCTCACCACGTTTTCCAGTTGCCTGGAACGCCATGTACCCCGGATACCATTGCCACACGTGGTGGCGGGCAGCTGGGTTTACGGCACTTTTTCAACCTGGATTGGCGATGCGGACAAGAATCGCGCCTGGGACATGCTGGGCGATGCCAAACGCACGTTTGATCGCGTGATGGCGAACCACCAGTTGTCCGATGAGTTACGCCATGCCGCGGAAATTCAGCTTGCCATTTGCGAAGGATCCGACTGGTTCTGGTGGTTTGGTGATTATAATCCGGGGGATACCGTAAGTGATTTTGACCACCTGTTTCGTATGCAACTCGTGAATCTCTACGAATTGCTCGGAGAAGAACCGCCGGAGTATTTGTCTCATACGTTTGCGCATGGCAGTGGTGCCCCACAAATGGGTGGCGTGATGCGTCGAGGTTCGGAACAGGAATAAACTGCTTTTCGTGTCGTACCATACCAATAAACCAACCCAAAGATATCAGTAATGACTCAGCCCAGCCAGCAAGCGACATCACACACATCCCCATTACATCAGCGTCGTGCCGGCGTCATCCTGCATCCCACCTCTCTTCCGGGAAAACATGCCCAGGGAGATCTTGGTCCGGAAGCTTATCGCTTCGTGGATTTTTTACAGGCATCGGCGTTAACAGTATGGCAAATGTTGCCGGTAGGGCCCACGCACGACGATCGTTCGCCTTATATGGGATTATCGGTTGATGCCGGTAATCCGGAACTCATCAGTCTGGAATTGCTCCATCAATGGGGCTGGTTAAGCGAAGATTTACTTGATAAATCAGTTAACGCTGCAGACAAAAAACGTTTCCTGGTCGCTGCCCATCAGGCTTTTCGGCAACAGAACGATGCGGAGCAAAATACCGCGCTTCCTGTTTATAGTGCTGCGGGAGCATTTTCAGCACCAGTCCTGGAACCGGTGGCCGGAAGCCTATCGTCAGCGAGATTCGTCAACGCTTGCCGGGGCCAGGCAGCAGTTTCGTGGCGCTATAGATGAAGTCTGTTTCGAGCAATATGTTTTCTTTCGGCAATGGGCGCTGTTGAAACAGTACGCCAATGAGCGGCAGATTCAGATGGTAGGTGATATGCCTATCTTTGTTGCGCATGACAGCGCGGAAGTCTGGCAGCATCAGGAGTATTTTGATTTACATTCGGATGGTTCCCCTATAACTGTCGCCGGGGTGCCGCCGGATTATTTTTCTGAGACCGGCCAGCGTTGGGGAAATCCACTGTACCTGTGGGACAAGATGGCGGAAGACCAGTTTGCCTGGTGGATCGAACGTTTCCACGTGGCGTTAACCTTATATGACGCAGTGCGCGTGGACCATTTTCGCGGTTTTGAAGCTTATTGGGAAATTGACGCCAGAGAAGAAACCGCCATGAATGGGCGTTGGGTAAAAGCACCCGGTGAAGCTTTATTTAAAACCCTGCAGCAGGCCATCGGTGACTTGCCCATTGTGGTGGAAGACCTGGGCACCATCACTGCGGAGGTCAATGCCTTGCGAGAACAGTTTGGCTGGCCGGGCATGAAGATTTTACAGTTTGCCTTTGACGGTGACGAAAACAATCCGTATTTACCGCACAACCATGTCAAGAACTGCGTGGTGTACACCGGCACCCATGACAATGACACCACGCTGAGCTGGTACGAGGATCTGTCGCAACACGATAAACAATATATTTTGGAGTATCTGGATCACCCTGGCGAACCAATGCCCTGGGCGCTGGTGGAATGTGCGCTGCGATCAGTGGCAGACTGGGCGATTGTGCCCATGCAGGATCTTTTATCCCTGGGCAAGGGGCATCGTATGAATACGCCGGGTGTGACCGAAGGTAACTGGCGCTGGCGGTTTCAATGGCATCAGGTACCAGAGCACCTGACAGACAAGATTCGTGACCTGGTGATTCAGTTTGAACGTGATGTGCAGTAACGGTCATCCGTTGGCGATTGCCAACGGATGACTTTGCCTGCGATTAAATCCAGATCATGTAACCGGTTTCAAAGCGGTTTGCCAGCATGCGGTGCGATGGATACATCCGCAGCTGATATAACTGTTTGCCCGGCAAGCTGGGTTTCAGGTTGATGCTGAACAGGGTTTCCCCTTTTTCATTGTTGCCAACCGTGTCAAAAATGAAATGCTCATGCGCGGTGAATTCGCCGCGCTTGTTTTCCGTGCCTACAATACATTCCACGATGACGTCATCCGGCGTCAAACCGCCAAGCTCGGCGGCAATGCGTATCGGTAGTGATTCACCCGATAGTATGTGGTCAGAGGATTCATCGATACGCCGCATTTTGACCTTGGACCAGACTTTCGCGACTTTCTTTTTCCAGGTGGCCAGCTCGCGTGCCGGTTCGTAATTGTTGGCGCTCAGAGCTTTTTGATGATTGTTGGCGCGGGTATAGAAATTGTTGATGTAATCCTTCACCATGCGCTGGGCATTAAAGTTGGGGATGACGGTGCGCATAGAAGCCTTGGACATTTGTACCCATTTTTGCGAGTAGCCGCGACCATCACGGTCGTAATACATGGGTACCACTTCATTCTCAATAATATCCAGCAAATCCTTGGCCTCTTCCTGGTTGCGGTACTCTGCATCGAATTCCTGACCGTGTGGCGCGATGGCCCAACCGTTGTCGCCTGTAAAACCTTCACCCCACCAGCCATCCAGCACGCTCAGGTTAACCACGCCATTAATACCGGCCTTTTCACCTGAGGTACCACTGGCTTCCAGCGGGTATTCCGGCGTGTTAATCCAGACATCCACACCGGATACCAGTTTGCGCCCCAATGACATGTCATAACCTTCCAGTAACAGGATGCGGCCTTCAAATTCCGGACGCCGGGAAAATTCGTGAATGACACGAATTAAATGTTGTCCCGGCTGGTCATGAGGATGGGCTTTACCGGCAAAGATCAAAACCACGGGGCGTTTGGCAATGTTGAGAATCCTGGCCAGACGTTCCGGATCGGAAAACAACAGGGTGGCTCGCTTGTAGGTGGCAAAGCGGCGGGCAAAACCCAGCGTGAGGATATCGGTTTCCCGTGGTTCGATAAAACGTACCAGGCGTTTAACCTGCGCTTCACTACAGCCGTTGCGGCGCATTTGTTTTACGGCACGCCGCCACACATGTTCCATCATTTCGCCTTTGACCGACTGACGCAAACTCCAGTATCGATGATCCGGGATCTCGTCAATACAATCCCAGTAATCTGAATCTGTCAGCATGTTGCGCCATTCCTTGAAACGCATGTCAAACAGATTGACCCATTCACGGGCGAGAAACGTGGGTACGTGAACACCGTTGGTGACATAGGAAACGGGGTTCTCTGCATGGGGGATTTGCGGCCAGATGTAACCTTCCATCTTGGAGGAGACGCTGCCATGGATACGGCTGACCCCGTTTTGGAATCTCGATCCACGCATGGCCAGTGCCGTCATATTAAAACCACCCTCATTGCCCGGACTTATGCCCAGGGAAAGAAATTCATCACGGCTGATGCCCAGATGTTTGACATAGTCGTCCAGGTATTTATCGACCAGGGCATGTTCGAAAATGTCATGGCCTGCAGGTACAGGTGTGTGCGTGGTAAAAACGGTACCTGCTGCCACCAGTTCCAGCGCACTGTCGAAGTCCAGGCCATTCAATACGTGCTGATAACAGCGCTCAATAATCTGAAACGCCGAGTGGCCTTCATTGATATGCCAAATGGTTGGCTTGTAGCCCAGAGCACTGAGAGCACGTACGCCGCCCACGCCGAGGACAATTTCCTGTTGTATTCGCGTACTTCGGTCGCCACCATACAGACGGTGGGTGATGGAACGCACTTCTTCACTGTTTTGCGGCAGGTCAGTATCCAGCAAGTACAACTTAATACGGCCGGCACGTGCTTCCCAGACTTTGATAGTGATGGTCTGTGCGTTGGAAATTACGCTCACCTGTACTTCGTTGCCATTGGGATCCAGTGCCGGTGAAATGGGTAAGTCCTCAAAATAGGTCGTCGCATAGTGCGGTATCTGATTGCCCAGGTTATCGATGGTTTGAGTGAAATACCCCTGCCGGTACAACAGGCCAACTGCAACAAACGGAATTGCTAAGTCGCTGGCAGCCTTGCAATGATCGCCGGCAAGTATACCCAGACCGCCGGAATAGATGGGCAGACTTTCGTGGAAACCAAATTCTGCGCAAAAGTATGCGATCAGGTCAGACTCGGGATCCAGGCTTTCGAAGAACGGTTTCTGTGGTGCTTTCTTATAAGTTTCGTAAACGGACAACACACGGTTGTAGTCTTCCATGAACACCTGGTCCTGCACGGCCTGCTCCAGCCGTTCCTGGGATATCCGGCGTAAAAATACCTTGGGGCTATGGCCGCTGGTTTGCCACAGGTCGTCGTCCAGACGATGAAATAATGCACGCACGTTGCGATCCCAGCTATAAAGCAGATCGTTGGCCAGTTCTTCCAGGCGTGCGAGCTGACTGGGTATTCTGGGTTGAATTTCCAGTGAAAACAATTTTCCGGTCATTAATGATTCCTTGTGTTACCGTTTTTAGTATTACTAATTGAGTAGTAGCGACAATGAAACTAGAATATAGCCGCATTTACTCGTGAAAGCGCGATTCTAACTGAAAATCGAATCTTTTGCGCTTGCTCAAGAGCGGTCATATTATAATCAAAATATCAATGTCGTGACGAAACTAAATAAACTCACCCGTGGTAATCGAGATTTCGCAAACATCAGCAAAACCGAAATTGCAACCCTTATGCCAGCGAATTGGATCCAAACCGCGCCATACTGGTACAACATAGTGCAAAATGTTAACGCAGGGTAGCAATGGTAATTCCCCAACACACTTTTCGATTTTTACTGGTCTCCTTGATGTTACTGCTTGCGTTGGCAGCATTGGCAGCGTGTCAGCAGAAAACCACCGAAAATGCGCAAGCGCAAAGTGGTGCAATGACGACACCACAGGCCGCCAGTATTGGTGCGCCGGTGGGCGATTATGGTGCCATGGTGTTTGTACCGGCGGGACCGTTTGTACTCGGCAGCAATAAAATCGATGACTCGGGTAAACAACAGGAATATGGATTGGTGAATCCGTTATATGTGGATGAACACCCCAGGCAAACACAGGTGCTGGACGGTTTTTTCATCGATAAGTATGAAGTAACCAACGCGGCCTATAAACAGTTTGTACAACAAACCCAGCGCAAGGAACCGTTTGGCTGGAGTCAGAATGGGTATAACCTCATTAAAGAACGTCTCGAACTTACGGATCTCGACACCTTGCGCTGGATCGCCACGGAATATTTCAAGCTGGATCTGGACGTGAACACCATCCCCAGGCCGGCATTATTGCAAGCCATGCTGAAAGACCAGCAAATTAAGGATACCTTGCCGGTTACGGGTGTGACCTGGTTAGATGCCAATGATTATTGCCGTTGGGCAGGAAAACGACTGCCCAGCGAATATGAGTGGGAAAAAGCAGCGCGCGGCGTCGATGGGCAGGAATATCCCTGGGGCAATGAATGGGATCCCGATGTTACTAATACTGGCGATAATACGGACTGGCCGGAAGGAATTACACCGGTGGGCAGCTTTCCCAAGAACCTGTCACCCTATGGAGCATTTGATATGTCGGGTAACGTCTGGGAGTGGGTAGATTCCTGGTATCAGGCTTATCCCGGTTCGACCCTGGAAAGAGAATCCTTCGGCGAGAAAAATAAAGTATTACGTGGCGGTGGTGGTGGTGTTGGACACTATGCGTTGAGCGTGTTTTATCGCTCGGCTGCCCGCTCATTCGCGCCGCCAACCACTTCCAGCAGCGATATAGGATTTCGCTGCGCGAAAACCATGGATTAAACACTCAAGCTTGCAGCAACAAGGATAATGGCGCACCGGGATTTATCGAACCCGGTGCGCTGTGGTTTAATTTATTCAGTGCCTGCCACTTATATTGGGTGTTATTGATAGCTGGCTGCCGAACGGTTTAACGACGGTTGTGGCGATGAGTCTCGCTTTGAATCCTGACAGGTATTTTTTTAGGGCTAGAGAGGTGAAGTGCCGTGACGGCACCTGTGATTCCACCGATAACGAAAGCTAGGACGACTGCTTCGAATAACATGCCGATCATATCCGCGTCTCCTTAATCAACATAGGTGATGAACTAATAAGGGATTTGTGTAACGACCAAACCCTTATTCCTAGTTAACGGCAGTCTTATAAGCGGGTTTAATGACTTGACCATTTTCGATGGTACTTATTGCAGTATAGTCTCGAAAAATCATTCCTGCTTACCATGACTGACCACATAGTCCGTGCCGACTGCCCCAAGACGCCCGCCCAGCCCATTCAAGTTTGCCCAGATTCTGACGAAAATGAAGACAGTGGGAGGTATTTTCATCGTCTTGCGTTAAACCGATGCAAATATCAGGCCCGTGAATTCTGATCGCCAGGGAATTAATGCAGACTGGGTAAATGCGAAGTTTGAATATCAAAAATGTTGTCGAGCTGAAACCATGCGTGTTGCTGGTCGACGACGAAATTTTCAACCTCGAGATTCTTGAGGAATTGCTGGACGACTACGGCTTTCAAACGGACACTGCGGAAAACGGGTGTGAAGCCGTGGAATTACTTACCGCCAATCCCGGTAAATACCAGGCAGTGCTGCTGGACCGCATGATGCCCGAGATGGGAGGCATTGAAGTTACGCACTTCATGAAGCAGGTGCCGCAACTGCGCATGATCCCGGTGATCATGCAAACCGCCAAGGCGACCAAGCAGGATATTGAGGAAGGACTGGGTGCTGGTATTCTTTACTACCTCACCAAGCCGTTTGCCAAGGAAGATTTACTGGCCATCGTCGATACCGCCGTGCGTTATTTTTACGAATACCAGGACTTGTGCAAGCAACTCGAGAGTAGCCAGGAAGCCGTACAGGCTCAGGGAAGTATTAGATTTCGTTCCTTAGGTGAAGCGCGCCACGCAGCTACCGCGCTGGCCAGGCTGGCCTGCGATCCGAACAAGGTGGTGGTGGGACTGTTCGAATTGTTCATCAATGCTATTGAGCATGGCAACCTGGGCATTGGTTTTAATCTAAAGTCTGAGTTGCAGAAGTCCGGTGGCTGGCTGAATGAAATAGAGCACCGCCAGCAGTTACCGGAAAACCAGGACAAAAGCGTCGTGGTGGATTATCAAATACAGGATGGTTATGTCAGTTATACGGTTACCGATCTAGGACAAGGGTTCAATTATCGGGAGTTTCTCACGGTGAATGCCGCGCGCAGCCTGAACACGCACGGACGGGGTATCGCCATCGCCCGGCTTCTGAGTTTTGACCGTCTGGATTATCGTGATCCCGGTAACCAGGTTGTCGCGTGCACAGTCGCTGCATAACGGAGTCAAAGGAAAATCAGCCATGGTAGCGGTCATGAGTGAACAACCCAACATCACTGTCAATGGCCGTGCCGCCAAAGTCATGGTGGTCGATGATGATTCCACTTTGCGCAGCTTGATTCGGGTACGATTGAAAAAATCTGGATTTGAGGTCATTGAAGCCGGTGACGGCCTTGCGGCGGTGAACTGTTTTCTACGTGTGTCACCGGACATTGTGCTCATGGATGCCAACATGCCGGGCATGGATGGTTTTGAGGCCACCAGGAAATTAAAAAGTACTGCCGAGGGTAAATACACGCCGATCCTCATGGTGAGTGGTCTGGAGGATGATGAATCGGTGGACAAGGCATTCGGCGCCGGCGCCACGGAATACATAACCAAGCCCATCTGCTGGCCGTTGTTAATCCATCGCCTGGAAAATATCTGTTCGGCATTGCAGGCGGAAGCTAACCTGCTGCGGGCCAAGCACGTCGCGGATGAGGCAAACCGGGCCAAGACTGAATTTCTGGCAAACATGTCACATGAGTTGCGCACGCCGATGCACGCGATCTTGAGTTTCGCATCCATGGGTACGGAAAAAGTGGGCAAGGCTGGCGAGGAAAAGCTGATACGCTATTTTTCTCGTATCGAAGAAAGCGGTAAACGTCTGTTGTTGATGCTCAATGACCTGCTGGATTTATCCAAGCT
>Ga0111151_1029_pt1 | contig 11501 bp, 7 predicted proteins | sample DeeMarSeWOR28_12_FD_80257 | JGI IMG/M metagenome (GOLD analysis project Ga0111151, IMG submission 80257) | Gammaproteobacteria bacterium SG8_15 | reverse complement strand
CTTTTGTATAGTGAAGTAACCATAGTTTTCCCTCATGGATTGACTTGTTAGCTATCGGTACTGACACGGCAAGTCAGTAGAGGGTTTAGTGCGTGAGAAAAATTATTGCTGGCTCATGTGAGAAGTTAGAGGCGAGATTAAAAATCATCCGGCAGGATGCTGGATGATGATTGAATATAGTCGGTTGGTTTTAGTATGGATAGGCAGAACTGAATTAGACTTCCAGGTAGTCCAGGATGCCTTCTGCGGCCAGGCGTCCCTCGTAAACCGCAGTCACTACCAGGTCGGAGCCACGGACCATATCACCGCCGGCGAATATTTTGGGATTGCTGGTTTGATATTTGAATTCGTTTTGTTCCGGTGCTTTGACGCGGTGACGATCGTCCAGTTCGATGCCAAAATCCCGATCTGCGGGAATAATTTCTTCCGAGTTAGGGATGGGTTCCGGTGAACGGCGACCACGGGCGTCTGGTTCACCTAACTGTGTGGTCACCAGCTTAATGCCTTCCACTTTACCATCACCGACGATTTCTACCGGTTGACGATTCCAGAGGAACTGCACGCCTTCTTCCTTGGCATTGACTACTTCCCGCCTGGAACCGGGCATGTTTTCCTCGTCGCGACGATAAGCGCAGGTGACGCTTTGTGCGCCTTGCCGAATGGAGGTGCGATTGCAGTCCATGGCGGTATCACCTCCCCCCAATACGACCACCCGTTGATCGCGCATATCAATAACTTCTTCATCGCTATTGGCCAGGCCCAGGCAGCTTTTCACATTGGAGATGAGAAAGGGCAGGGCTTCGTATACTCCGGGCAGATCTTCACCGGGAAAACCACCTTTCATGTAAGTATAAGTCCCCATACCCAGGAACACGGCATCGTACTCGTCCATTAATTGTTGAAAGGGAATGTCTTTGCCTATTTCGGTATTGAGCACAAACTCAATGCCCATCTCTTCCATGATCTTGCGGCGATTTTTCACCACGTCTTTTTCCAGCTTGAATTCGGGGATGCCAAATGTCAGCAGACCGCCAATTTCTGCATAACGATCATAAACTACCGCTTTTACACCATGACGCGTCAATACGTCAGCACAACCCAATCCCGCAGGGCCAGCACCGACTATAGCCACGCGCTTGCCGGTGCTGGTGACTTTTGACAAATCCGGACGCCAGCCTTTGGCAAAGGCGGTATCGCTGATGTATTTCTCAATGGAACCTATCGTCACCGCACCGAAACCATCATTTAAAGTGCACGCGCCTTCACATAGTCTGTCCTGGGGACAAACCCGACCGCAAATTTCCGGTAAGGAGTTGGTCTGGTGAGACAGTTCCGCTGCTTTTTCGATATTGCCCTCAGCGATCAGCTTTAACCAGTTGGGAATATAATTGTGTACCGGGCAACGCCATTCACAATATGGATTACCGCAATGCAGGCAACGCTCTGCCTGTGACGCTGCGGTTTCCTTGTCAAATTGACCGTAGATTTCCTTGAATTCCTTGACGCGTTCCCGCGCATCTTTCTTTGCGGGATCAACGCGTGGTACCTGTACAAATTGAAAATTATTTCCCATGGTTATGATTCTTTCTTTATGGCTATCACTATAGTTATAAAATGGCTCGCGCAATATCAGGCTGCAAGGGTACGTAAGTCAGCAAGTAAAGCGCTGAGTTCTGCTGCCTTGGGTTTTACTAGCCAGAACTTTTGCACAAATGAAGAAAAGTCATCCAGTATCATTTGCCCGCGTTCACTACCGGTTTCTTTGACAAATTCTCTCATCTGATCGCGCAAGTAATTACGGTGTTCTTCCATGGACTCTGGTGATAGACGATGAATATCAATCAGTTCATGGTTGTAACGATCGACAAAGGTGTTGTCCTCATCCAGCACGAAGGCGATACCACCAGTCATACCGGCACCGAAGTTGACGCCACATGGACCTAACACGGTGACCACACCGCCGGTCATATATTCGCAACCATGATCACCTACGCCTTCGACGATTGCCATGGCGCCTGAGTTGCGCACCCCAAAGCGTTCACCGGCGAGTCCTGCGGCAAACAATTTACCGCCGGTTGCGCCATACAGGCAGGTATTACCAATGATGGTGGTTTCGTGGCTGGCAAAGCCACTGTTTTCGGGCGGTATAATCACTAATTTGCCGCCCGCCATGCCTTTGCCAACATAATCGTTAGCATCACCGGTCAGCGTCATATGCAAGCCGCCGGCATTCCATACGCCAAAGCTCTGGCCTGCGGTACCACGCAAGCGGATCTGAATCGGTTTGTCACTCATACCCTGATCGCCGTGGCGCACTGCGATTTCTCCCGAGAGACGTGCGCCGATAGAGCGGTTGGTATTGTTGACTTCGTAACTGAATTCGCCACCGGTTTTGTTTTCAATGGCGGGTAATGCGTCCTTAACCATTTGCTCCGCCAGTTCCCCTTTATCGAATGGTTCATTTCTTGGCGTTTCGCAGAACTGAGGTTTACGGGCATCGATGCCCGCATCGGAAATAATGGGACTGAGATCCAGCTTTTGTTGTTTGGGTGTATGTCCAGCCAGTGCCTCCAGCAAGTCGACACGACCAATGATATCCGTGAGTTTTCGAATGCCCAATTGTGCCAATAGTTCACGCACGTGTTGCGCCACAAACTTGAAGTAATTCATCACCCATTCCACTTCGCCACGGTAATGATCCATGCGCAGTACGTTGTTCTGGGTGGCTACACCGGTGGCGCAATTGTTGAGATGGCAGATGCGCAGATATTTGCATCCCATGGCGATCATGGGTGCAGTGCCAAAGCCAAAACTTTCTGCGCCAAGAATCGCAGCTTTCACCACGTCCAGCCCGGTTTTTAATCCGCCGTCTGTTTGCAGGCGTACTTTACCACGCAAGTCGTTAGCACGCAGGATCTGGTGGGTCTCCGTTAATCCTAATTCCCAGGGACTGCCGGCGTAATGCACCGAGGTGAGCGGGCTGGCACCGGTACCACCGTCATGCCCGGCAATTGTAATCAGGTCTGCGTAGGCTTTTGCCACGCCCGCGGCGATGGTACCAACACCAGCTTCCGCTACCAGTTTGACGGACACCAGGCCGTCGGGATTGACCTGCTTCAGGTCGAATATCAGCTGCGCCAGGTCTTCAATGGAATAAATATCATGATGCGGCGGTGGAGAAATCAATGACACACCGGGTTTGCAAAACCGCAAGCGAGCAATGAGTTCGTTCACTTTCTTGCCCGGCAGTTGACCGCCTTCACCGGGTTTTGCGCCTTGCGCAATCTTGATTTGCATGACGTCGGCATTGCGCAGGTAAGCGGGCGTGACGCCAAAGCGTCCGGATGCCACCTGTTTGATCTTGGAGCGCTTGTCATTGTGATAACGCGCAATATCTTCACCACCTTCACCGGAGTTGGAGCGACCGCCGAGGCGATTCATGGCTTGTGCCAATGTTTCATGTGCTTCCGGTGATAGCGCGCCCAGAGACATGGCGGCGCTGTCGAAGCGCGTGACGATGTCCTCGATGGATTCTACATCGTCAATGGATATGGGGCTGGAGCCATCCTTGATTTTCAACAAATCGCGAAACGCGAGGGTGGGGCGTTCGTCCACCAGGCGCGCAAATTCTTTGTACTTGTTAAAATCTCCGGATTTAACCGCGCTTTGTAATGCCCCCACCACATCGGGATTGTAGGCATGATCCTCACCGCCATGAACAAACTTGAGTACACCACCCTGCACGATCTGTTTTCGGGTATTCCACGCCGCTTTTGCCAACCGACGCTGGTCGGCCTCGATATCCTCGAAGTTACTACCCTGCAAACGATTAGTGGTGCCTTTGAAACAGATGCTGACCACATCGTTATGCAAACCAACCGATTCAAACAGCTGAGCGCCACGGTAACTACTAATGGTGGAAATACCCATCTTGGAAATGATTTTATACAAGCCTTTGTTGATTCCCTTGCGGTAATTACGCATGAGCTCGACACTGTTGCGTTCCTCGATTTCGCCGCTGAGCTGCAAGCCAATGATGCTTTCGTAAGCGAGGTAAGGATAAATAGCCGTTGCGCCATAGCCGATCAGTACGGCGAAGTGATGGGAGTCACGTGCAGTACCGGTTTCTACCACGATGTTGGCATCGCAGCGTAAACCTTCCTTGATCAGGCGGTGGTGTACGGCGCCCGTTGCCAGTAATGCATGTATGGGAATTTTATCCTGGGTGATTGCCTTGTCCGACAAAATCAGGACCACCTTGCGGCCTTTTACTGCCGCTACTGCCTGATCGCAGACCTGTTTTAGCGCTGTTTCCAAATCACCATTAATGGGGTAGTTAAGATCAATGATCTCATGCGCGTAGTCTGGATCTTTCAAGCCCAGCAGCTGTTTGTATTTGCTGTTGGATAGAATAGGTGAGTCGATTAGCAAGCGCTTGGCGTGCGCCTCGCTTTCCTCGAACATGTTTTTTTCCCGGCCGAAGCAGGTTGCCAGCGACATGACAATTTGTTCACGCAACGGATCAATCGGCGGATTGGTGACCTGGGCGAATTGTTGACGGAAGTAATCATAAAGCGAGCGCGCATGGCGCGATAACACCGGCAGCGGTGTATCGTCACCCATGGAACCGGTCGCTTCCTGTGATTCTTCCGCTAGCACCCTTAACACCTGGTCCTGTTCTTCGAAGCTGACGTGGAACATTTTTTTTGCTGCCTGTAGCAAGTCAGGTGTCATGGGTTTGAAGATGTTGGGTTGCTCGATAAGTTGCGAGCCCAGGTGTTCAGAACGACCTTTCAGCCATTCCTTATAGGGATGGCGATTTTTCAGTTCGTTATCAATGTCTGCCGGTAATAATAGTTTTCCGGTTTGTGTATCGATTGCTATCATTTCGCCCGGCTTTAAGCGGCCTTTCATTACCACATCTTCTGGTTTGTAGTTATAAACGCCGATTTCCGATGCCAGCGTAACATGACGGTCCTTGGTCATTACCCAGCGCGCTGGACGTAAACCGTTGCGGTCCATGGTGCAGGCGGCGTAACGGCCATCGGTTAATACAATACCCGCCGGGCCATCCCAGGGTTCCATGTGCATGGAGTTGTATTCGTAAAAGGCGCGCAGGTCTGCGTCCATGCTGGTCATGTTTTGCCAAGCCGGTGGAATCAACAGGCGCATGGCGCGAAAAATATCGATGCCACCTGCTAAAAGTACTTCCAGCATATTATCGAGCGTATTGGAATCGGAACCGGTCATGGAAACCAATGGACGCACGTCTTCCATGGGTATATTCGGTGATTCGAATTTATGGCCGCGGGCGATAGACCAGTTACGATTACCTTGTACTGTATTTATCTCTCCGTTGTGCGCCAGGAAGCGGAAGGGCTGGGCCAGCCGCCACTCAGGCCAGGTGTTTGTCGAGAAACGCTGATGGAAAACGCATAATGCAGAAGTCAGTTTCTCGTCGTTGAGATCCTGGTAAAACACCGGCAAGTTTTCCGGCATCACCAGCCCTTTGTAGGAAATGACCCTGGATGACAGGCTGGGGATATAAAACATCTTGTCGGTTTTTTTCAGCGCTTTTTCGGTTCGCCGGCGCGCTATATATAAGTGGCGCTCAAATGCAGTGTCGTCCATGCCGCCCGGGGCATTCACAAAAACCTGCTCAATGACGGGTAACGTTTTCAGCGCTTCCGCGCCACAGGCGTCTGAATTCGTGGGCACTACACGCCAGCCCAGTACTTGTAATCCTTCTTTTGTCAGCTCATCTGCCAGTTTTTTGCGGGCAGTGGCCGCAAGGCTTTCATCCGTATTAAGGAAGACCATGCCCGCAGCGTAAAGGTCAGCCAGCTGGAAATTATGTTCTTGTGCAACCAGTTTTAAAAATGCATCAGGCTTTTTCAACAATAAACCGCAACCGTCACCGGTTTTGCCATCGGCGGCAACTGCGCCACGGTGAGTCAATCGGGCCAGGGCGTGGATCGCGGTTTTTACCAGCCAATGACTGGGTTGATTATCCGCCTGAACGATCAGGCCAAAGCCACAATTTTCTTTCTCGAATTCCGGGCGATACAGCCCGCTGGGTAGTTTTTTAGTCACGGATATCGTTCGCTCTAACGTTGATTTAACACCACAGAAAATAATAGTTGTTATTATTCATTAGCTTAAAACTGGATGCCCTGCGCTTGCTTCAGGCAAATGGCCGGAAATTATACTTTGCTCTAATGAGGTATTCAATGCACAACACGGCGAATGCCTATGATGCTAAATCTTTTCGCAAATTGCTAGCAACGTATTGTTTAGTCAGTTAAAAACATACAATTCGCACGCATATTTTTTAGGCGGAAGGAGTGAGTGGTGTGTTATTGTACTGGAGCAATTTCAGCCTGGATGCTGCGGAATTGGCGAATCCATGGATTAACATCCGCCAGTTCCGGAGGTAATTGTTTGATTGCCGCGTTGGCAGTTGACCGATCAGCATAGACGCCGTAGATCAGGTTATGCCAGTTTTTTTCGTTGCGAATGGAATAGAAGTAGGCGAGCGCAGTTGGCTGAAGTCCATGCTGCGCGATGAAGCGGTCGATGGTGGCCTGCTGGCGCCCGGTGACCAGTTGCAATGTGAAATGTTCGGGATTTTGCTGCATAACCCATTTCGCATTTTTAAGTCGCGCATCAGTGAATTTGGTTTCCGAGGCTTTTTCTGTGCTGGCCTGATCAGGTGCGTGAATGTCTGAGGACTTCACTTGTTGATCCTGGATTTTTTCGACGGCGGGTGGCGGCGCGGTTGTTTTCGGCGGTTGAACAGTTTTGCTGGCCAGTTCCTCTTTCAATGATTGCATGGGATCAGGTGGTTCCGGTGTTGGCGGCGCAGTGTTAACTTGCGCTTCACTTTTAGTTTCAATCTCTTTTGTTGCATTTAATGCGGGCAACTTGAGAGGAGTGATGGTTTTTACGCCAGGTTTTTCCACGACCCGCGTGCTGGGCTCGGGTTCACTGCTGTACTGAGGAGCGCTTTTGAAGTAGTTCTGTAACAAATATCCCGCCACCATCAAACCGATCAGCAGCACTATGACGATGTATTTTAAACCGGCCATTTTCTTTTGTGCCTGAACATTGCTGGTGCGGCGTATGATTGGCGTTGTCTCAAACAATAACTTGTCGGCGGTTTCATTAATTCGCGCCGGGATGCCATTGGACTGTTTGTAGATTTTGCGAATGGTTTGTTGCGTCAGGAACTGTTCTGTAGCCATGCCGGCTTGAGATAAACGATGGTGTAGATAATCGCCGGTATGCGATTCATCCAGTGGTGGTAAATCAATTTTACGCACGATCAAACGGTGCTTTTCGTCCAGTTCCGGTTGAGCGAGAATGATTTTTATCTGAGGCTCACTGAATAAAATGACGCGCACGGAGGTGCCGCTGGTTACATTGCGGATGGATGCCAGTTCCAGTATCAGGCTTAGTACCTTGCTGGAAAACAGGTGCGCATCGTCCACCAGCAAAATTATGGGTAACGCCTGCTCCAGCTGGCTATCCAGCCGCTTTTTCAGATTGGCGAGCATGGTGGATTTATGAATGCTGGCATGTGCGATGCCGAAACCCAGGTAGACGCGCTGTAGAAACTGTTCTTCGGTCATCATTTTATGACCTTGCACAGCGCAGATTTTCCAGTGTTCGCCAGCACTATTGACAAACTGCTGCAGGAACATGGTTTTCCCCATGCCTTGTTCACCGGTTACTACCAGCAACTCATTAGTATACTGGGTGAGATGCAACAATACGTCCAGCCGCTGTTTGCGCGTTGGTTCGACATAATACATGTCGTTTTCAATGGCGGCAGAAAAGGGTGCCCGGTGCATACCGTAGTGGGCAAGGTATTCGGGAAGCTCAGGTTTCTTTTTGAAAACGCCAATCACAATAATTAGTACCGAGTCCTATTCCTGGTTAGGTTGCTTTTCACCTTGTACAAACGCAACGTTGTACCCGCGCCTGAGGTTTTTATCACGCCACTTCAGCATCGCTAAGATTGCCGACTCCTGATCCTGGAAGTGCTCGCGTTTGACCGTGCCCGGGGAACCTTGTTTGCCTGATTCCCTGATCAGAGTCCAGCCCTCGATCAGGTCTTCCTGCAGTATAAGGTGTACGAACCGAATTACGCCGGTATCGGTTTGTTGTGCCTGTAAATAGATGCGCATGCCGGTATATGACAAAAGCTCCTGTCAGGTAAGTTTTATAGGATCAAAGATACGCTCGTATTCCCGAATAGCGTAGCGATCTGTCATGCCGGCAATATAGTCTGCAATGGCAATAGCGCGTCCCTGATCTCCGGATGCATTATACTCATTTAAGGTGTTTTTGTAGGTATCTGTCGGCAGCAGGCGAATGTCATCCATAAATGCCCGGAACAGTGACTTGATCACTAATTGCGCCTTGGTGCTCATACGATGTACCCGGTAATGTTGATACAGGTTGGTTCTGAGCATTTTTTTCAGCTGCTGGGCTTTTTCCTTTATCGCGTCGCTGTAAGTCGCGATCGGTGCTGATAGCTGTTTAATATCGTCCACGGAGCTAGGATTGACAGATTTAAGGTGTTCACTGGTTGCATCCAGAAAATCTGTAATCTGGCGGTTAATCATGCGACGAATAATTTCATGTATTGCGCGGCGCTCGCTAATGTTCGGGTATTGGCGCATAACTTCTTCATATTGCTGGTTGAAAAGATCTACTTCCCGCATTTGTTCGATATTCAACAGTCTCGCCCGCAACCCATCATCCACATCGTGGTTATTGTAGGCGATTTCGTCGGCGATGTTGGCGATTTGTGCTTCGATACCGGGCTGCTGTTTTTTTAGAAAGCGTTCGCCAATATCACCCAACTGCTGTGCATTCTTCATGGAGCAATGTTTGAGAATGCCTTCGCGGGTTTCAAAGGTGAGATTTAGACCGTTAAATTCGGCGTATTTTTCTTCCAGATGATCGACAATACGCAGTGACTGCAAATTATGTTCGAAACCACCGAATTCGCGCATACAGTCATTTAATGCGTCCTGGCCCGCATGGCCAAACGGCGTATGACCCAGATCATGCGCCAGCGAGATGGCTTCAGTAAGTTCTTCATTAACCTGCAAGGCGCGCGCAATAGTGCGGCCAATTTGTGCCACCTCCAGGGAATGGGTAAGGCGAGTGCGAAACATGTCGCCTTCGTGGTTAACGAATACCTGTGTTTTATATTCCAGGCGACGAAAAGCCGCGGAGTGCACAATGCGGTCGCGATCGCGTTGAAACTCGGAACGGTTGTTGGGTGGCGTCTCGGGATGGCGACGTCCTCGGGATGCATGGTCACTGGTGGCGTATGGCGCGAGTTCGCTCATGATGGATTAATTACAATGCTGTTTAAGTATGTCGTTTAACAAAGCGGGTTTGTAATCGTCACTGACGATAGCTTTACCCAGTTGCTTAAGTAGCACCAGGTTGATTTTGCCTTCCTTTACTTTTTTGTCGACCGCCATTAAATCCAGGTATTGCTGCACGGTCATTCCCACGGGTCCTTTCACAGGCAGTCTGGCCTGGACGATCAGGTTGGTGATCCGCTCCAGCGTTGTTGAATCGATCCAGCCGTGAGCTGCGGAAAGCTGTGCCGCCATCACCATGCCGGCAGCGACCGCTTCACCATGCAGCCAGGCACCATAGCCCATGCCGGCTTCGATAGCGTGGCCGAAAGTATGTCCCAGATTCAGCAGGGCGCGTTCGCCCGCTTCCAGTTCATCGGCGGCCACGACCTCGGCTTTATTCTGGCAGGAGCGTTCAATCGCATAAGCAAGACTGTCTGCATCTCGGCTCAGCATGCGATCCATGTTCGATTCGAGCCAGCTGAAAAATTCGATGTCCCGAATTAAGCCATATTTGATAACTTCGGCAATACCGGCACTCAGTTCCTTATCATCCAGGGTGTTGAGCGTATTGGTATCCGCAATTACTGACAATGGCTGATAAAACGCGCCGATCATGTTTTTACCCAGCGGATGATTGACACCGGTTTTGCCGCCGACGGATGAGTCTACCTGGGCTAGCAGGGTTGTCGGAATTTGAATAAAGTTAACGCCACGTTGATAAGTTGCCGCGGCGAACCCGGTCATGTCACCAATAACTCCGCCACCCAACGCAATCAGGGTGCAACGCCGGTCAAAACGTTTTCCCAGTAACACGTCGTAAATCTGGTTAACGGTTTCCAGGTTTTTGTATTGCTCACCATCGGGCAACACAACTGTTTCCGTGTTGGTGCCTGCTAATGTGTTGAGTACTGTATTCAGGTATAGCGGCGCGATGGTTTCATTGGTGACGATCAATAATTGCCTTGTCGGAGCATGGCTAAGAATCAGGTCGGCATTTTCCAGTAAGCCACGACCGATATAAATAGGATAACTTCTTTCGCCCAGTTGAACTGTTAATGTTTTCATAATTCTTTTTTAGAGATTTTTTCCTTTAATAAGTTTTTGTAATTTGCTGACCACTTGCCGCACGGTAAATCCGTCGGTTTCGAATACGATATCCGCCACTTCCCGATACAATGGATCCCGGGTTGCCAATAATTCTTCAATGGTCTTTTTGGGGTTTCTGGTTTGCAGCAATGGCCGGTTTTTGTCACGCGCGGTTCGTCGTACCAGCTGTTCCAGCGGCGCACACAAATAGATAACAAATCCGTGTTTCGCCATGTACTTGCGATTCTTTTCGTTCAGTACGGCACCCCCGCCGGTAGCAAGCACTATATTACTTTCCCTGGAAAGTAATTCCTTAATCATAGCGGATTCACGTACGCGAAATCCCTCTTCTTTTTCCAGTTCAAAGATGAGCGGGATGGTGGCGCCGGTACGTTTTTCAATTTCCTTGTCGCTATCGTAAAAGTCACGATCCAGCGCTTTGGCAATCTGACGGCCAATAGTTGTTTTGCCAGCCCCCATGGGGCCAACAAAAATAATGTTTTGCGGCATAGATCTGGATTATTAAGTTGAAAAATTGTGTTTATTTTACAAGCAGATGGAGGGATTTAAAACTAAAAATTCCTGATTTGAGCCTTTGGTGTGAAGAGGGTGCTACATCATCGGTACTCAAGCTCTGCTTGAGTATTTTCGGTGTAACGAAAATCAGCAGCTCATTTTTTTCGTCTTTAATGGTCTTGGAGCGGAACAGGGCGCCAATGAAGGGCAGGTCACCGAGGAACGGCACCTTGGTGACACCGGTGTTTTTGGCTTGTTCGTAAACGCCACCCAGCACCACTGTTGCGCCATTATCGATAAGCACCTGGGTTTGCACTTCCTTGGTGTCGATACTCGGTACGCCGTTGAAAATGTCGCCCACACTGTCCTTGTTAATGGACAGGTCAAGAATAATGCGCTCGTCCGGCGTAATTTGCGGTGTGACTTTCAGGCTCAATACCGCATCTTTGAAGGAGACGCTGGTGGCACCGCTGGAACTGGCTTCCTGGTAAGGAATCTGGCTACCTTGTTTGA
>Ga0111151_1083_pt1 | contig 11628 bp, 12 predicted proteins | sample DeeMarSeWOR28_12_FD_80257 | JGI IMG/M metagenome (GOLD analysis project Ga0111151, IMG submission 80257) | Gammaproteobacteria bacterium SG8_15 | reverse complement strand
ACCGTTGATCGAAGAAGCACGTACACACACCAGTCCATCCATTGAACGTTCGGTACTGTTACGCATGGGTTTCTCGAGCATCGAGTCAAAACAACTTGTTGAACAAATGCACCAGCGCAAGTTATTAGGGTACGGTGCGGGACGTCTTATACTCGAATTAGCAAAGACAAAAAACATCAAGGTACGCGAAGCAGGCGAGGCGCTGTTAAATGGAAAGCATTGGCAGGAACTTAATCTGTGAAACTGGATCCAAACAAAAAGCTTGATATTCAGGAAGTTCTCAAGGACCTGGATAAATATCATCCCAAGCGTAAAGGTTGGAGCTGGCGAAAGAAGATTGCGAACCAAAAGATCGGTCCCTTTGTTTATAAGAATACTTCAGCCAATCTCAAACGCTCTATACCATTGCCTGCCGCGGAATACTTTAACAACATAGATCCCCAATGTGACTTTGTGATTACGACGGAGATTGCATCCGGCCGATTTGAAGATGACCTACGCCGAATGCGTATGGCCGCCTGGCATGGCGCTGATCACATCATGGTGATTCGTACTACCGGACAGTCACATATTGATGGACTGATCGAGGGTACTCCCGAGGGTATCGGTGGCGTGCCTATTACCAGAAAGCAGATCCGGGCAACACGCAAGGCACTTGATGCAATAGAAGATGAAGTCGGCAGGCCGATCAACTTTCACTCTTACGTCAGTGGGGTAGCCGGTCCAGAGATTGCCGTGTTATTTGCAGAGGAGGGTGTGAATGGTGCACATCAGGACCCCCAATACAATGTACTTTATCGTGACATTAACATGCATCGTTCATTTGTGGATGCTGCCGAGTCAAAAAGAATTATCGCGGACGCCGATCTCCTTCAGCTGGATGGGGCACATAATGCCAATGCCACTGCAAAAGAGGCGTGGAAGGTGACCCCAGAGTTATTTGTTCAACATGCTATCAACACCGGTTATTCACGTGCGGTAGGAATGCCGGCTGAATTGATTGCGCTTTCTACCGTACCACCCACTTCACCACCGGCACCGAAGTTGCGCTTGGATTTGCCCTACGCTGTTGCGCTACGCGAGTTGTTTGCGGGTTATAAATTTCGTGCTCAACAGAATACCCGTTACATGGAAGCAGATACACTTGAAGCTTCTGTTACACACGTACTAGATACTTTGATTTCACGTCTGACATCTACTGATATCCAAAGCACGATCACGCCGGATGAAGGCCGAAATATCCCTTGGCATTACAACAATATTGCGGGCGTTAACAGTGCCCGACAAACCCTGATGGGCATCGATGGGATTAACGAGCAGCTGGAAATTAAAAATGATGGGCCTTTGCAGGTCCAAGCACGAGAACTCAAAGAACGGGCTGTACTTTTTCTGGAGGAAATTCTTGAAAGTGGTGGTTATTATGCTGCGGTAAAAACAGGACAATTCGTTGACTCGGGTTATTATCCAGAACGTACTGGTGACGGTATTATGCGCGAACCCAAAAGCGGTGATGGTGCAGATACGGTTATCCCGCGCAAGTCTGATTACGGTGCACCAGTGTGCAGCCACTTTGGTAACAATGTCTATACACACGGGAAAGACAAGCCCTGTGATGACTATGGTGGCTGTACTTTATGTAACCCAACAAAAATTCAGTATATCGATGAACTGGATCCCGAGGACAACGTAGAGCAGCGTTTGGAACAGCCATTGATGGAACGCGCACAGGGATTATTAAAGCCCGAGGTTGAAAAACATGGCGATGGTATTGTCTGTGTTACATTGTTCGTCCCGGAGGACCCAAGAACCGCTGAACAAGCGGCACTTGAAATGGCAAAACACATGGGCTTGAAGGATCCCGTAGTTATCAGTCGACGGGTCATGCATCCTGCAGAAGGTAGCGTATTTGAGATTAAAGGCATACTTGATGTCGTGATTGCCATGACCTGGGAACATCTGTTTCTATCGAACATATAGTAGATATGGTTGAAAAATTGAATGCTCACATAATATTAATTTCAACCATCATCACCCACGCTGATATTCACAAACAACACATGCGACAACTGGATGAAGAAGTGAAGGCGCGTGGTATACGCAAAGAAATTGTTCTGGTGGCGGGAGGTACCCAGGTGACCGACAAACTTGCACGTGAGTGTGGCATGGATGCGGGTTTTGGTCACGGCACCACTGGGCGAGATGTGGCCAGTTTCTTGATGCGAAGGTTGCGCGACAAGCAAAGTGAATAATGATAAAGACTTAAAATAGTTAAATGAATACACCCTACCTTGCCATCGATCTCAACAAGATCGAACACAACACACGCACAATCGTTGAATTATGTAATAATAACGATATTGAAGTGACGGGTGTGACCAAGGTGACATGCGGGCATCCACAAGTAGCGAATGCGATGTTACGTGGTGGTGTCTCGTCGATTGCCGACTCTCGGCTGGAAAATATTCAACGGCTTAAAAAAGCAGGCGTCGATACGCAATTAATATTGTTGCGTCTTCCATCATTATCCAGAATAGATGAAATCGCAAAGTCAGTCAGTGTGAGTTTGAACTCTGAATTGGCAGTGCTTGAAAGATTATCAATCGCCGCCCAGCAGTATGGCGTTGTGCACGACGTTATCCTCATGGTGGATTTGGGGGATTTACGAGAAGGGATCTGGCCTGAAGATCTCATTCGAATTGTCACAAAAACGAACAAATTGTCAGGCATTCGTCTCAAAGGTCTTGGGACCAACCTCGCCTGCTTTGGTGGTGTAATACCGAATGTAGGCAATATGAACCGATTGGTTGAACTTGCCAGCGAAGTAGAACAGAGCTGCAACTTTCGGCTTGAATGGATCTCGGGAATCAACTCTAGTGGACTTAATCTCATTGCTGCCGGCGACATGCCAGAGCGGGTTAACCATGCTCGGATCGGTGAGGCCATTCTTTTGGGTCGCGAGACCACACAGCGAAATCCGTGGCCTGATACTTATCAAGATGCTTTCATTTTACATGCCGAAGTTCTTGAGCTAAAAAAGAAACCATCAGTTCCCGTGGGAATTCGAAGCGAGGATGCCTTTGGCGCGTTTCCCGAATTTGAGGAACGGGGCGTGATCTTGCGGGCATTATTAAACGTCGGACGCGAAGATATCAATGTCGAAGGTATCACCCCGCAAGATCCAGGTGTGACAATTCTTGGGGCTTCCAGTGGCTATCTGATTGTTGACGTAACAAATGCAACATGTAGCATTCAGATAGGCGACACACTCTCATTTTCATTGAATTACGCTGCGCTCCTAACCGCAATGACTTCAGAGTACGTAAAAAAACACACCTTTCTAGACGACGGTCGAGTGCAGGTAGAATAACCGATGATGTCTGTTAATCTTTGCACAAATCGACTGACGAGAGTTTTCCTTCATCTCGATCGGTTATCGCATAACATGCATCTGCTTCAGCAACAGGTGGGAGAACGCCCGCTGTGGCCATGTATCAAGGCCAATGCGTATGGACATGGTGCAGAGATCATCGCCGCCCATCTCGTACAACTTGGCTACCACACCTTTGGGGTTGCTGATGTGGGTGAAGCCATTGCGTTGATTGATTCGGGCATCGATGCCACTTTTATTGTCCTCTCAGCAACATTACCGGAGCATAGCGAAGCACTAGTAGCCTATGATTGTGCACCTGCAGTATGTACGCTTGAGATGGTTGAAGCGTTGGCGCATGAAGCAGAGAAACAACGTAAGCATGTGTCGATACATATCAAAGTGGATACTGGAATGGGTAGAATCGGGATCTATCCGGATCAAATACAGGAGTTTCTTGAAAAATGCCGCGCCTACCCAGTACTACATATACGTGGCATTATGAGCCATTTCCCGCGCGCAGATGAGGCTGATAAAACCTTTTCTTATCAACAGATTGAAACTTTCAAGCACGTTGTCGAGATGGTCAAGCTATATGGCATCGAAATACGCCATATGGCCAATAGCGCAGCAATCCTGGATCTACCGAATTCCTATTTTGATGCAGCAAGGCCAGGGATTGCAATCTACGGGTTACGTCCTTCCTGGGACATTCAAAATCCACGCGTTAAAGATCTCAAACCCATGCTAGAGTGGAAAAGCCGGATCACGTTTCTCAAGGAAGTGCCAGCGGGTACCGGATTGAGCTATGGGCACATATTTAAAACACGGCATCCATCCCTGATTGCGACCATTCCGGTAGGATATGGCGATGGCCTCAGTCGGAATCTTTCTAACAATATTGATTTTCTCGTTGGTGGTGTACGCTGTCCCCAAGTAGGGCGTATTACCATGGACATGAGTGTGATAGATGTGACTGCATTGCGTGGACAAGTCGAGCTTGGCGATGAAGTTGTTATCATTGGCAGGCAGGGCAATGAGGAAATAACTGCCGATGAATTGGCTGGCAAACTAGGTACAATTAATTATGAGATTGTTACGGCAATCTCACATCGGATTCCGCGCATTGTCATATAAAGAATTGAATTTTTATACATCATTTCACGAGTAGCAGTGATGAATCATGAGATTTAATCTAAGAAACCGAAATTTTCTCACCTTGTTGGATTTTGAGCCTGAGGAAATCCGTTTTCTTCTGGATCTTGCCAGGGAATTGAAGGCAAGCAAGTATTCGGGAACTGAACAACAACGACTCAAAGGTAAGAATATCGCTTTGATCTTTGAGAAAACATCGACACGCACCCGTTGCGCTTTTGAAGTTGCCGCTTATGATCAAGGCGCAAATGTAACCTACCTTGGACCAAGCGGTACGCAAATAGGCGTAAAGGAATCAATGAAAGATACCGCACGTGTCCTGGCAAGAATGTACGATGGCATCGAGTACCGCGGGTTTGACCAGGCGACAGCTGAAGAACTGGGACGACATGGTGTTCCGGTATGGAACGGACTAACTGACGAGTTTCATCCCACCCAGGTGTTAGCGGATTTGCTTACCATGGAAGAACACTCGAACAAACCTTTGAACGAAATCGCCTTTTGCTTCATTGGCGATGGCCAAAGTAACATGGCTGATTCGCTACTTGTAGGTGCTGCAAAAATGGGCATGGATTTCCGGCTAGCGGCTCCGCGGAGTCGTCAGCCTGATCCTGCGTTGATCGCGAGATGCGAAAAATTGGTTAAACAGAGTGAAGCTCGCGTTCTTATTACTGATGATATTGCTCATGCCGTTGACAAGGTTGACTTCATCTATACTGACGTATGGGTGTCGATGGGCGAACCGGAATCTGTGTGGAAAGAACGGATTATTTTATTAAAACCTTATCAGGTTAATTCAGTTGTGATGGAAGAGAGCCATAATCCTGATGTGAAATTCATGCACTGTTTGCCAGCATTTCATAATCGCGAAACGAAAATCGGAGAAGAAATACACCGAAAGTACGGCTTGAGTTGTATGGAAGTTACCGATGAAGTATATGAATCTAATGCTTCTATTGTTTTTGATCAAGCGGAAAACCGTATGCATACGATCAAGGCAGTTATGGTTGCCACGTTGGGCGATTAGCGATGAGAATAGTGGTCGCGTTAGGTGGTAATGCATTGCTTCGTCGAGGTGAATCTCTGACTGCGGATAATCAGCGTCATAACATCAAGATTGCCGCCAAAGCTCTTGTACCGATCGCAAATGAACATGACCTGATTATCTCCCATGGCAATGGCCCACAGGTCGGTTTACTCGCTTTACAAGGTGCGGCATACAAGGTTAACGAAGCTTATCCACTAGATATCCTGGATGCAGAAACGGAAGGCATGATTGGTTATCTCATTGAGCAAGAGCTTATGAATTTGCTTCCTTCCGATCGACCTTGTGCGACTTTACTTACCCAGATCGAAGTTGACCCGGAAGATCACGCCTTTTTACAACCTAGCAAGCCTATCGGACCGGTCTATAGTCAAACCGAGGCCAATAAGCTAGTTCGTGAACGCGGCTGGAATATCGCACAGGATGGAGATCGTTTTCGACGCATTGTAGCCTCGCCACGACCGAAACGTATTTTTGAATTAAGTGTTATTGAACTACTTGTTAATCAGGGGGTTGTAGTGATCTGCGCGGGGGGCGGAGGTATTCCCATCGTAAAACGTGAAGATGGCAGCTTGATCGGAGTTGAAGCGGTCATTGATAAAGATTTGGCGAGCTCACTGCTCGCGCGGGAATTGAAGGCCGATGCACTTCTGATGTTGACCGATGTCGATGCGGTCTATAAGGCTTGGTCTGAACCTGGGGCCCGCGCCATTCGTCGTATTTCACCACGGGCAACACGTGAGTTTAGTTTTGCACCTGGCTCGATGGCACCCAAAATAGAAGCGGCATGCGAGTTTGTTGAGCAGACCGGCGGTATTGCGGGAATAGGGCAGCTCAAGGATGCGACAATGATTTTGACGGGGGAAGCGGGTACCGTGATAGATCAGGATATGACCGAAATCAGCTGGTGGAATTAACTGTTTCGGATTCACTGATATCCGTCCTGACGAACTAGAGCAGATGTTTTTCTTTCAAAAACGATTCAATAAGGTCACCCAGTCCTGGTTGACCAACTTCAGCAAATTCGTATCGTGCCCGTACTACGGATTTATTGATTTCAATGAGTGCAGCAAGATCGCATGGTGTTGCCGAAACAACCACATCGGCATCGGCGGCATTAATGGTCTCACTCAATGCTTGAAGTTGAGAAGGGTGATAGCCCACTGCAGGTAAAACTGTCCCAATGTGGGGATATTTACGATAGACTTCTGCAATTTCATCCACCGCAAAACTGCGGGGATCGATAATTTCTTTTGCTTGCGCTTCGGTGGCAGCGACGAAACCTGCACCATAGGGCATATCTCCATGCGTAATCGTGGGGCCATCCTCCACCACAAGTACCCGTTTACCACGCACCATTTCAGGATAATCCAATCGTACTGGGGAAGCGCCACGAACAATCGGTGCAACAGTATTTATCCCGTGGACCCACATCCGATGCCGAGTTCACTTTAGCGATAAGGATGATATCTGCCATGCGTAATACAGCTTCACCCGGGTGATGAGTAGTTTCGTTTCCAGGCCGAAGTGGGTCTACCAATACGATGTGTAGATCAGGGTGAACAAAGGAGAAATCATTATTCCCTCCATCCCATAAAATGATATCGGCTTCTTTTTCCGCAAGCGCCACAATCTCGGCGTAATCGATACCTGCGTACACAATATTGCCAAGTGCTATGTGGGGTTCATACTCTTCTCGCTCTTCGATAGTACAATCAGCATCATCAAGATCATGGCTAGATGAAAAGCGTTGTACAGCCTGGTGCTCGAGGTTCCCATAAGGCATCGGATGGCGAATAATCGCAACCTTCAAGCCACGTTCTATCAGCAGTTTTGAAAGCCAGCGGGTTGTTTGTGATTTGCCGCAACCCGTTCGTACCGCACAGCAAGCGATAACCGGCACCTTGGCTTGCAGCATGGTCCGTTCTGGACCAAGTAACAAAAAGTCAGCACCACTGGCCAGAGCAATGGATGCTTTGTGCATGACTCGATCGTGGGTAATATCACTATAGGCAAAGACGACTAGATCGATATTCTGGTCTTTGCACAATCTTTCAAGTTTTGTTTCTTCAACAATTGGAATACCATGCGGATAGTATTTTCCAGCGAGTATAGGTGGATAGCTACGCCCGGCTATCTCTGGTATTTGGGTTGCAGTGAAAGCGACCACTTCATTGTTGGGATCGTCACGATACACCATATTGAAATTATGAAAATCCCGCCCAGCCGCACCCATTATGACGATGCGTGTTCGTTTTTGGTTTTTCGGCATAAACGCTTCCCGTCATCCAATATGAGCAAACAACAAGATCAAGAAATATGCCATAATTCTAGTCACTATAGAATATAAATAACGCACAAAAACACTGTTAAGTATCGGTAACCCTCCTGAATGTACTTACAGGTTTCGGATATTCAGTTTGAGTATAGCCAGACATATCACCACATTGTGAACACAACATAGATTTTTCAGTACATTAGCTGACGATTGACTGGCATATAAGTAATAGATCCAATTATCCAAAGTGCTCGAGAAAATGGACTGGATGCAAGCACAACGCATCTGGCCAAACGGCCTAAGATATTTGTGGACTGATGCCTTCGGAGTGGTGTTGCTGGTGTCATTCTACCGTAAACTTTGTGATGAGCAGTAATTGGTATTGAGACCAACATATTGTTGGATGTCACGATTCCAAAACAGGCCTATAATCCGCAACGGCAGCAATATAATGCCAGTTTGTCTTTGGTGTTGCAGAGTCATCCGGGAAGGCAGCGATGATTTCACTGTATCGGTTATCTATGGGAGTAGATGCTATTACATTTCGTGAACGGTAGTGGAAGAGGCTGTTCATGAATCAGCACATACCTTTGGTCTGGAACACTGTCCTGATCCATCATGCGTAATGCATTTTAGTAATTGCCCGGAAGATACCGATCGCAAAGGGAAAGGATATTGTTCTGAATGTTGCCCTAAACTGCTGAAATTATCCTGTACCTGAGAATATAACCGCCCATTACACTGTAATTATTTTAAATCAGTGTCAAAGATCAATAAATCTGATCCTCACTTAATGCAGCAAAAGCATGGGGATAGATGACAAGATGGCGCTGTGGCTCACTACCCTGGCTTTCAGCGATGACGCGGTGACGACTGGCAATACGATGTTGCAATTGGCGTAGGGCGGCGGGGCGAGGAGGTAGTTCCACTGTGATACCTTCATCAAGAGCACGGCGGACGGCGTCCTCTGTTTCACGCACAATGGCATTCACTTCGTCTTCATCTGAACCATGAATCAGGTTGAATGCATTCCGTAAGGTACGGCTGATTTGTGCGGTCGTATTCTTCTTTACGGTGCACAGGGGTAAGCCGGTTGAGTGGATGATACGTGTCAGGCGGTTATCTTCGGTACGGGCACGTAAAGCAATGATGAGATGCGCCCGATCTGGCTTATTAGTCACAATGGCGTCCAGGCGTATGCTACGAATAACGCGTTCAACTGAATCGCGGCTAATGGCATAAGGATAAATGCGTACCGTTCCTTTTACTTCATTGGCTAAAAAGGATGTCGGTTCATCGCCATGGGTGTCGATTCGAGATGTCGTGTCGACAATAACTGTTTCACCCAGGGGTGTCCGCCGGACACCACCGGGTTCCTTGCCTCGCAGGAGTCGATCCACAGTTTCAGCAGTATCATCATGGACGATCATGTCATCGTGATCCACAATTTCGACAACCGCATCGAATGTAGGTGGCGCCTTTCGTTCGTTGATGGTTTTCTGGGTACGACGGAGGCGTGCTTCCTCATCACCAAGGGTTACTGTTTGCACTCCGCCCACCAGGTCTGACAACGTGGGATTGCGTAACACATTCTCAAGCACGTTTCCGTGGGCAGTACCAATTAGTTGCACACCACGTTCGGCAATGGTCCGCGCGGCTAAAGCCTCGGCAGAGGTGCCGATTTCATCCACGATGATAACTTCGGGCATATGATTCTCAACTGCTTCGATCATCACCGCATGCTGCTGGTCCGGATGCGGCACTTGCATACGCCGTGCCGAGCCAATTGCCCGATGGGGAATATCACCATCACCTGCGATCTCGTTTGATGTGTCAATCACGACAACCCGTTTGTTGAATTCATCGGCCAGGACGCGGGCAATCTCGCGGAGTTTGGTGGTTTTTCCCACGCCAGGGCGTCCGAGTAACAGCACACTTTGATTTTTCTCAATGAGATCACGAATCAGGTCAATGGTGCCAGACATAGCTCGTCCGACACGCAGAGTCAGGCCAATGATTGTGCCTCGGCGGTTTCGAATGGCTGAGATGCGATGCAATGTGCCTTCCACACCAGCCCGGTTATCAGCGCCGAACTCACCCAAGGCCTGCACCACCTGCTGCAGGTCTTCATGGCTCACCGGCGTCTCAGCCAGATAGACCGCCCGGTCAGTCAGGCGTGCCAGGGGGGGGCGTCCCACATCCATTACTACTTCCAGCAATTCTTCTGGGGGTAGGCTTGCCAGGGCGTCCTGTAATGAAGGTGGAAGAAATCCAATTAACAGTTCGAGATCGTCAGTATACGTCTGGTGGGTCATATGAATAAGGAGCGAATTTTGGCCCCTGTGAAATCAACCGAATTTTAAAATAGTATGCCTATGGGGATAGGAGAAACAATCTTCAAGCCATGTTTATTAGCGGGATGGCAGAAAAATAACTTCTTCCCTATTGGAAATGCCCTCTTTTCTTTTTCTGTCCAATAACCAGATTCCCAGGCTTTGAAACAAAAGACGGCGCCTTACGACACCGTCTTTGTTTTTGAGGTCATTTCAGGTCGTTTCGCCAACCACAGCGGTATTGATTTTACTATTGAAGCGCGGCACAAACATCGGCACGTCTTTTTTATACTGCTTGTATTCTGGCAGGGCCTTTTCCAGATCGCGTTCTTCCAGCATGGCACCTATGAAGATATAGCCCGTGCAGAGAAGGGAAAAGACCAGGTGCGCCACAGTCATGGTTGGAGCGGCCCAAAGCCCAATCAGGAATCCGACATAGAGTGGATGCCGCACATAGCGATATAACCACGGTGTACCGAATGTCAGTTGGGTATAGGGCTTGCCCCGAAAATACAGCCAAACCTGACGTAAACCGAACAGGTCGAAATGATTAATCAGGAACGAGGCGGTAAGCACCATGGCCCAACCAGTGACAAACAGGGTGTAGATGGCAATGATGGCACTGGTGTTTTCAACTTGCCAGATAACGCCCCCGAGGGGTTGCCAGAAATATACTGTGGCACCCAACAGGAGGCTCGCCGCCAGAACAAAGGTACTACGCTCCATAGGTTTCGGCACGATCCGGGTCCACAACCGTTTAAAGCCGGGGCGTTTAAAGCCGGGGCGGGCCATAATACTGTGTTGCAGGGCGAATGCGGCCAATAACCCGACATCAATCAGCAAGGCAGTTCCCAGCGAGGTGCTCCCCGGTGAGTCCAATGATGGACTGACGCCGATGACTGACGCCGATGTTACCGATAAACAAAATGGCATAAGTAAATACGCCAAAGAACAGGGCATAACTGAGTACGCCGTAGATGAGTATTGATGTACGTTTAATCATTGTCTTTCTCCTTATTGCTAAAATATTGTTTCCTTCAGGCAGCCATCCAGACCAAATCACTCATGGTCTCTAACAGCACCTGCCAGCGTTGCTTCAAGATGAATTTCAACTTTGAAGCGCGTTTATCTCCATGTTGCATGACGACCTCCAAGGGGTTAACGACGATGTGACAGCAAAAGAGTTATCCCATTGCGTGGTTAAGACTCTAGTCGTCGCATGTATCTGAATGATTTCTAAGATGAGGTTTTTTGTAGCCCTTTTGTATCAATACCTATCCGAGATGGGAGTACGATTACTGTGCGGTTGCTTGAACTCCTGGCTGTGCTTGACTATGGTTTCCCATACATAACAATGATAACGATTTCATTCTCTTGAAATTTTCATAACAATAATAAATACATAGGGTCGAGGAGATTATGGAAGGTCAATACCAGTTGCTGGTCGTTG
>Ga0111151_1047_pt1 | contig 11824 bp, 10 predicted proteins | sample DeeMarSeWOR28_12_FD_80257 | JGI IMG/M metagenome (GOLD analysis project Ga0111151, IMG submission 80257) | Gammaproteobacteria bacterium SG8_15 | reverse complement strand
GGCAGTGATAAAAAGCTGGCTGACCTCATCATTGGCGACAGCAAACCCGCCAAAGGTGATGCGTCACTGCAAAGCTACTATATTCGCACCGCAGGTGATCCGCAAAGCTGGCTTGCCGATGGCAAGTTACCGGATAAATGGGAACCAAAAGACTGGCTGGATGTAGACATTATCGAACTCAAGCGTGAGCGTATCCAGCAGGTCAAGGTTAACCACGCGGACGGCGAGCTTGTCTATATCCATCGAGACAATCCAGATGCCAGGGATTTCACGCTTGATAGTTTACAAGTCGGTGAGCAGGTTACTGCACCTTACGAAGTGAACAACATCGCTACAACGTTTACTAAAATGACCTTTGATGATGTGGTCAGCGCGGCCAATGCCGGTGTTGGCGACAAACCGGTCTATAGCGCCGTACTCACAACGTTTGATGGACTGGAAATTACCTTTGAACCGTTTACCCGGGACGACAAGCATTTCGCGCGTTACAGTGCTCGTTACAATGCCGATGCTGCTAAAGCCTACCAGGACAAACAGGCACAGCAAGGTAGTTCTGCTGATGCAGCAACAGAAACTGCTACGAACGCCCCCCATGGCGGCGCCAGCAAACAGCCTATGGAATTAAAATCTGCGGAAGAAGTGGCTAAAGAAGTGGAACAGTTCAACAGCCGCTGGCAAAACTGGATGTACCAGTTGCCGGAGTTCCGAGTGAAAAACATCGGCAAGAAAAAAGCGGATTTGCTGAAAAAAGACGACCGGCCGGTTCACTAATAGCCATAAATAAAGCCCACGACAGTGGGCTTTATTTAATCCGATCATGTCCATCGTTGAAACAAAATCGATTCGCATCGGCGTCAGCAGTTGCCTGTTGGGAAACAAGGTCCGTTACGACGGTCAGGATAAAAAACACAGTAGCGTGTTAAAACTCTGCGAACGATTTACCTGCATTGCTATCTGTCCCGAATACGCTATCGACCTCGGCGTGCCGCGTCCCCCCATCCATCTCGTGCAACTCGCGTCAGGCATTCGTGCCCGCGGTATAGCGAATCCGCAACAGGATGTCACTGATGCACTGGCGGAATATGCCGACGAAGTACATGAATCCTTACCACAACTTTGCGGCTATGTATTTAAAGCACGCTCGCCATCCTGTGGTGTCAACAGCACGCCGCTGCTTGATGCCACGGGCATGCAACAACTCGGCACGACGAATGGAATATATGGTGGACGGTTTCAGCAGCTGGCAGAGCAATTGCCCATCGTGGAAGAAACGCAGTTAAACACTGATGACGATCTGCAGCAGTTTATAAAAGACGTCCTCGCTTACTCGAATACGACTTTGCGGCAGCCCTGAACAATCCTGAACAATCCTGAACAAAACACGGCAATCAGCAGCTAGTTAAATCTGCCTGCCAGCACGCTATCTTTGCGAAAACGCGCCATGAGAAATTCCTGTTGATCTGCGATGATGCGGCGGTTTTGCAGAAAAAGATATTCGGCCTTGTTTGGAACATAGGGTACCGCAAGCAGTTTACGCCCGCCCCACTCTTCCGGCGTACGGTTGCCTTTCTGATTGTTACATCGGAAACAGGCAGTCACTACGTTTTCCCAGCCATCACTGCCGCCTCGGCTCATGGGAATAATATGATCGCGCGTTAACTCCGCATGTTTGAACTGTTCGCCGCAATACAGGCACAAATGTCCGTCACGACGAAATAATGCCCGGTTGGTAAGGTGCGGAATAAACTCATCCCCATGCTGATATATTTTGGAACGACCTCGGGTGAGTATGATAGAACCGACTTCGATGAAGGAACGTTGACGGGTAATCGCATTGGTACCGCCGTGAAACACGAAAGTTTCAGTACCCAGACTGGTAATCACCCGATCACTGGCATATAACCGAATCTGGTGGGATTACCCGTAATATCCAGTTTCAGAATCAGTGGTATTGACTCCATCACCACGTACCTCTCGCATTAAAAACACAATGATAATTCGTCTTACTGCTATGTATTCACGTTACCTCAGTTACAGCTTTTGTACTAATTTACAAAAGTATTTTTTTCTAGTTGATATTTAGAGCTATTGTTTAACCAAAAGGTTTCAGAACAATGACAAGCCTACCTTAACAAATATCGCTGGATCAATAAGTTAAGTTTAGTCTGCATATTTTCTTCAAGCAAATCAAAGGCGTGCTTGCCGTCAGACAGGCACGCCACGCATTCAATTATTACCCATTATTGTTTAAACGCCTGCTTCAGGAACGCTTTCATATCCTCCCAGGACTGTTTATCCGCCGCCTCGTTATATGCCAATGGCAGCTCGAACTTCTTGCCATTCTCGGTCGCTGCCGGATTGGTAAATGCGTGCTTGGCATCAGGATAGGATTTAAATTCAAAATCTACATTGGCATTTTTCATTTCCTGTTTGAACGCAGTAATTTGTTCGGGCTTAACGAATGGATCCGCTTCGCCATTGCATACCAACATTTTTGCTTTTACCTTGCCAGGTTGCGCAGGACTTTGGGTGCCCAGACTGCCGTGGAAACTAACGACAGCATCGAGGTCCATTCCGCGTCTTGCCATCTCAAGTACAATCCCACCACCGAAACAATAGCCAATTGCTGCGATGCGACTACCATCTGTAGTTTTATGTTCAGATAGTAATTTCTTTGCGGCTTCAAAGCGCGCACTGGCGACATCCATATTTTTTTTAACTTCGCCAGCAAAAGCACCAGCATCTTTAGGATGCTCGGCTGTTTTACCGTCGCCGTACATGTCCACAGCCAATGCCGTATAACCCAGCTCTGCCAATTTGCGCGCACTATTTCGCGCATGTTCATTGTGTCCCCACCACTCGTGAACAACCAGTACACCCGGGCGCTTACCTTTAACTGCGTCGTCATACGCGAGATAGCCTTTCATGGTCACCCCACCCCCCTGGTATTCCACTTCCTCCCCGACGATTTTTGCGAAAACAGTACCGGCTATACTCATCATCGTTAAAAATATAATGGTGATAATACTGACCTTGTTCACGTAAGCCTCCTTTCCTATAAGCTAATTACTATTAAGTTTTCTTTAAGCTTGATTAAAAACTCATTAATTTTGAAGAGTTACCATTAAATTGAACACAAAAACTTCATAATTATTTTCCCGATTTTTATGCGTATGGAAACCGATTTTGCCTTCGATTTTATGCGCTAGCTATCTAACTTTTATTCAGCAAGTTAGCTAATTTTTATACGTAGTTAATACAAAACTACTTACGAATTTGCAAGTACTCGATTCGTCAAATCCCTTGATTTTTCAAGAAAAAAATCGCGCAATTTTCTGAGAATCTGCTATAAATACAAACAAATTGGTTGTCAGCGCTTTCCTACAACTACAGCTATGTGTTGACCTACACCTGAAGCAGTAAACATTACCGGCTCGCCCCTAAAGCGTAGCATGGTTTTTGATAGCCAATTATTAATGCAAGCGGAATATTTCTGCTTTAGCGCAAAATGTTGTTGAAGATAATAACAACTCTAAGCCATAGCAACATGTCGCTTTACAGTCTGCTTCAGTAAATTCCGCTTACTGGGTACTCAAAAGATAATTTTCAAGACCCGAGGAGGATCACCCATGGGTGTTTTTAGTAAGTTGTTTTCTACGAAAGCAAACGAAGCTGAACAGCATCAACCGAAAAATTTTGTGGAGTGCCTCGACGTTGTGCGCGTCTGGAACGCCAAAGCGAAATTCCATCTCGATGTGGATATGAATGACTCCGGCTTGCAAATGGCCATGAACACATTAGTCACTTGTCCCTACTGCTCGGAAAGTTACTATTTTGCTGATGCGCTAGGTTTTATCGATGCGACCCTGACGGTTGAATGCCCTCACTGCCATACAAGTCCAGCGGAAGGTGCTGAGGAATATGATGTGGCATAAAGTCGTAATTTAAGATTAAAAATTTTTTTACAGAAAGTTTGTCGCCATTCAATTTATTCTCACTCCAGACACAAGTTCCAGATTTGTAGTAACGCGCTGAGTCATTTACCAGCCGTTACTACACCTGCCGCTTTTCAATACTTGTGTTTTCCCGCTTTTTCCCCTACCCTTTGCGTTGACCTCGTATTGCCTGATCAACGTTGTCAATGTCTGAATTCCCATGAAAAAAATTAAAATAACATCCGGACCTGTTGAACTGGTGGCCATGCTGCTGGATACGCCGACCGCCTCCGCGATATACGATAAACTTCCCATCGAGTCGAGAACACAAACCTGGGGTGAGGAAGTCTATTTCGAAGTACCAGTACAGGCTGCGCGTGAAGCCAACGCCAGGGATGTGGTTGAGGCTGGTGAAATCGCGTTCTGGGCAGAGGGCAACTGTGTTGCTATCGGCTTTGGCCGCACTCCAATTTCATTGGGAAACGAAATTCGTCTTGCTGCAAAAACCAATATCTGGGCGCTTACCAGAGACGATGTTAAGAAGCTGGCCACCATCCGGCCAGGTCAGAAAATCACTATTGTAAAGCTCGACTAGTTGATGCACTTAACATTAATCAATAGCAATTGATTTCCTGCAATTCATTATCCATGAAATGCTTCTTTTGAAGCTAAGTAATCCAGTTCCGCTTGCGTGCTGGTTCGGCCCAGAATTTTGTTACGGTGGGGAAAGCGGCCAAAGCGCCGCACGATATCACGATGGTGGTTGGCGAAGCGAAGATTTTCTTTCAAACCCGCCGCTTCAAATAATTGAACACTCAAGTCCTGATCGGCAATGTTTTCACTATGCATGAGAGGCATATAAAGAAATGCTTTCTGCTCGCCCGGCATTTGCTGGTCAAATCCATTATTCACTGCACCCCTGGTAATGTCCCGAGCTAATGCTTCACCAGCAAAACTTTCCGGAAGTCCTCGATACATATTTAAGGGGAACTGATCCAGTATCACCACCAACGCCACGCAACCATCCGCGGTCTGTTGCCACTCCGACAGCTGACCATTAAGAACTGCATGAAAAATATCCGCATAACGTTCCTTCAATTCAGCATCAAACTCCGGAGTAGAGTTAAACCACAACGGCTTAACCTTCTCTGAAAACCAGAAATGCAGAATATCCGCTGGCACAGTTTGCATTGATCACCCCTGGAATTTATTACAGGCTGCATGAAACACCCGTACCACCCAAACCGCAATAACCATCGGGATTCTTGGCAAGGTATTGTTGATGATAGTCTTCAGCATAATAAAATGTAGAAGACGGATTTATTTCGGTGCTAATCGCCGCAAAACCCGACGCTTGCAAACGATCCTGATAGGCTTGTAACGATTGTTCAGCAAGTTGGCGTTGCTCATCATCGAAATAGTAGATACCCGACCGATATTGAGTTCCCACATCATTGCCTTGACGCATGCCCTGTGTGGGGTCGTGGGCTTCCCAAAATACTCTAAGCAAATCCTTATAACTCACCATTGACGGATCGAATACCACCAATACTACTTCGTTATGCCCTGTCATGCCGGTACAAACTTCCTGATATGTTGGATTCGGTGTGTAACCGGCGGAGTAACCTACCGCTGTTGTATAAACCCCTTCAAGTTGCCAAAACTTGCGTTCCGCACCCCAAAAACAACCTAAGCCAAATACGGCTTGTTGCATGTTTTCGGGAAAAGGAGGTTGCAGTGGATGTCCATTAACATAGTGCTGATCTGGAACCTTGATTGCAGTATTACGGCCGGGCAAGGCAGTTTCAGCAGTGGGCATGGTGATTGATTTTTTGTATCCAAACATTTTGGCATCCATTAAAAATTTAGGGATAAGATGCGGATCTCGTCGATATTGCGTTTAGTGCTACATTTACAGTTACAGCATCCTTATGATTACAGTGTACGCTCATTTTACACGACAATACCCTTACTGCTTTAACTCAAATCCAGCTTTGAGTTGACATATCAGTCATAAACGAGTCGGTTCGGTTCGGTGCGCGCTAACCTGCTCATCTCATGTTCGACCGTTTGATTACTATCAATAATATGAACGACACGAATATTTTTCAATGTCAGGTAATCAGAAATCAAAGTACGATGACAGTATTCAGCATGTTTTTCCGCACACATAATCGCAGTTTTCGCCGTGGCGGCGAGGTTAATTAATTGCACAATTGCTCGTCCAAATTGTGTGGTTTCCATATACTTAGCAAAGCCTCGGCGACTGTCGTCCCGCATTGCCGGATGGGATATAGAATTGGTAGATTCTCGCCGTACGGCCGCGGGATTTCTGTCCGGAGCGCTTTTATGAGTAGTATATTGGCGACTACAAGAGAAACGGAAAGACAGCGAAGTTAGTAAACTTTAGTATTACTGAATAATAGATGGATATGTAGTGCAGCAGGATTCTCGCAATATTGCGACGAATCGGTAACGGTGATTGACTGTAAGATTATTTCGTTACCGGCGCGTAACACAACAACAATACGACTTTGGTATAACCACCAAAGCAAATCAGTGTCACGTTAATAAAAATACGAATACGTATTTCAGGTGAATTGCCCACGACCAAGCCCCCACGGCTATTTATCATTGATGTAATAATTTGATTAAACAATAACCGATTTTTCGCGACATGTAAAAAAAGTTTAATTATCCCTCAACCACCACGATGAATAGCTCACCAGAGCGGAAGAACCGTTTTTTAAGGGAACAGATTGTGGAATTATTTGCTTCTATCTTATTGTTTTCATTTATTATTTATTGTTTATTGTCACACAGAATAAAAAACTCCCCATATATAACATTTCCTTTAATTACTACTCGGTTGGTTCATAGCGTGATTGTGAGCCACGTGCGTCTACCTTCTAAATCACCCGCAGATATTTAAACGAGTTCCGTTATTGATTTAGCTGAAAGTTAATCTTAAGTTAGGTCAATTAAAACATGCGGCAATTGTTTATAATTTTTCAAACATCACAGGACTGCCCACTTGGCCGATAAAAATAATACACAAGCATCGCTTGTAACAAGGTTCTGGAAACAGCACCGCCTTCTGGTTGTCACTAGCAGCGTTCTGGTTTTTTTCGCTATTGTTCTTGGGATTCTGCCTATCTTTCTTCAACGCGGATTGACGAATTTCTTAATTGATCAGGGTGCAACGAATGTTTCCATAGGAGATGTTGATTTCAACATTTTTAGTGGCGCATTGGTAGTACGCCAGGCAGGTTACGAACTGGTTGAGGAAAATCCTTTTCACTGCGATGAAATGTCGATCAACGTTGACATTGTACCCGTATTTTCCAATCGTATATTTATTCACGAGGTTCATCTTGACAATTGTAAAGTTGTCATCAATAAACCTGACGAAGACACGCTGATCGTCAACGGCTTCAGGATCCCTCTCGACACAGCTACTAAAGAGCAAAAGAGTGAGGCTACACCAGTAGCACCGTCGGAGCCCTGGTTCGTTGGCCTGCACCGCTTACATTTATCTGATATCGCGATCACCTACAGGGACACAAAAATCACAACAGAAATCACCATCGATAACATTACGTTGAGTGACATGGCTCAGTGGGAGCCGGATTTTGTCACCGATTATTCCATCGCCATCAAAGTCAACAATGCGCCGATCTCATTACGCGGTACGGTGCAGCCGTTTCACAGCTCAAAATCCTTTACCGGCAAGCTGCAAATCTCTGATTTTGATTTCAGTTATTTTGCGCCTTTGTTTGAGAAGTCGCCTTTCGTCTTGACCGAGGGCCTGTTAAATACCGAACTACAACTTGCATCCGTTTTGAACGCCGAAAACAAATATGAAGTAAATACTGAAGGCAATTTGGAAAATCGGAATTTTAAGGCAACAATCAATGGTGATCAGCTATCGCAGGAAAAACTTCAGTGGAGCGGAAAACTAAAGGTAGTAATCGACAAACTGGACTTTTACAAATCCATTTCTATCGACAACAATCTTCAACTCACCAATCTGCAGTTTAAAACAGCAACGACACCATTAGCGATTAATGTGGCCTCAATATCCCACAATGGGCGGTTGATACTGGAAGATCAAAAAGAGAACCCGCCAAACACTCATCTGACTGGTTCCACGACGGTTAACAACCTGGCTATTGTTAATGAAAAAGTCGCACTGGATATTGCATCGATCAACGCTATTGAGGTAAAAGACTTTGAATTATCCAATGCTGAAAATATTTTATTTCCATCACTCGTAGTACGCGACGCAAAATTTGTTGGTAAAACAGCGGGCGCCTCCTCAGATAAGAAAGCTAAGGGGGAATACTTGTTAAGTTTTAGTGATCTGACAATGCGCGATATCCATATCATTGACCAACACGATGTAAAGGTTACATCCATTAACCTGAAGGACATAAAAAGCCAGATCATCAAGGACAAACAGGGTAAGCTCAGATATATCGACGAGGTTTCTCAAACCTTCGCGAGCCCTAAATCACAGATAGCTGATCCAGCCGTTACCAGGGATAAAAACAATGAAGCTAACCAACCAGCCTCTGCTGCAGCGGAAATTCCAATCAACATTAAAGCAGAGACTTTTGAACTGACCGGCGAAAATTCTGCGGTTTTCAAAGATTATTCTGTCGATCCTTTCTTCCAGATCAATTTGCATAACCTGCGTTTAAAACTGGTATCACTGGACTACCCTTCACCAACAAACACAACTAAAATCACCTTCAGCACCGACATTGACGAATCCGGCAAATTTCAGCTGTCCGGTGAATCGCAATTGTTTTCTCCGGCACTCACTACAAACCTGAGCGGCAAGCTCACTAATTTCGAATTGCACCCGATGACCAGTTATACAATGAGCACCAGTGGACGTAAAATTCGTCATGGCCTGCTCTCTTCCGATATTTCCATTGTCATTAACCAGCGCAACCTCGAAAGCAAGTTAGAAATGATCTTTAAAAATCTCTCCCTTGTCAAAGACGATAGTACGTTAGCAAAAACATTTGACGATACAATGCCTATGCCTATGGAAATGGCTATCAGCTTGATGGAGGACAAACAAAAACGAATAAAACTCTCGGTACCAGTACAGGGAGATCTCGACAATCCGGCGTTTCAGATAATGCCGGCTATTCTCACCGCCATGCGTAAGACTTTACAATTTGCCGCGCTTTCCTATATGAAATACGCTCTGCAACCCTGGGGCAGCATGATTTTTGTTGGTGAATTATTACACGGTCAAGTGACCAAAATCGCTTTCGATCCGGTTGAATTTGCGCCAGGAGAGGCAACACTGACCGATACTCATAAAGAATACCTCGAGAAGCTGAGCAGTCTGATGCAAAAAACGCCGCAGCTGGAATTGACGGTGTGCGGAATTGCCACCGGCCAGGACAGCATTCCGCCAGCTGCAAAAACTGACAAGCAGTCTCAGGCGGATCAAACACCACCAGCAAAAACTGTCGATCACGAAACGCTATTGTTACTTGCCAGACAGCGCGCTGACGCCGTAAAAACATTTCTCATCAATGAAAAACAGATAGCTCCGGAAAGACTTCATAATTGCACGCCAATATTTAAAGATGATATTAACGCCAAACCTGCCGTTGATTTAGTTTTATAGCGTTATATAGTTACGACCATGCGCAGTGTAGTTATCCGCTTGCCTCTGTTTTTGCGGTACTGGTTTCTTTATTGGATTCATTGCTTGATTGTGCGGTATCGGCCGATTGCGTATCTTGCTTTATAAGGGATATATCTTTCAGAGTAACATCACCAAATCCCTGATCCAGCGCCGAATTCATTTTTTCATACAGAATTTCGATCGTATCAAATTTGGGCAATAACTCCACTGAACCCCCGCTATGCTCCTCTGCTTTTCTTACGACCCGTAATATATCAATGACTTTTTGAACCTCGGGTGGTTGTGCGGGTAATAAACCGGGTTTTGACCCATTGGTCGTAATCAGAACTTTATAATTCAGCAATTGATCTATGATGGGTTTTATCAGCCCCGGCGTAATATTAATTCGCTGAGCCACCTGCTGTGTTGTCAACGGGTCGCGGTTTGCATAGTAGTTACCACTAATGATCGACATCGCCAACAAGGCGATTCGTTCTTTCATGCGATTACTCAATTGAAAATTTCGTTGCTGTAAGGTTCGGTATTCAGGATATTGCACGTAAAAAGCAATGCTGGCGCCAATCAGCAAAATCATCCAGCACACATATAACCAGATCATGAAGATGATCAATGTGGCAAACGCAGAATAAATGGCGGCGTATTTCGCGGAGGAAACAACAAACGAAGCAAAAATCCATCCTGTGGTTTCCCACAACACTCCGGACACTATCGCAGCGATCAATGCTGATTTAAACTTTACGCGGGTATTAGGAACAAAAATATAGACAATGGTAAACGCCGTAATAACCAGTAAATACGGTACCAGGCGTCCGATAAACCGTATAAACCAATCAATGGTTTCATACTGATGCAATTGTTGCAGGACCGTCGAACTACTAATGGAAGCCGTTACACCCAACGCAGTAAAAATCAGCAACGGGCCCAACAGTACCACACTCAAATAATCACTGAAGCGTTGCGCGAAGGGACGTTGTTCCGTCACGCGCCAGGTATAATTGAAAGAACGTTCGATTTTCTGGATCAAGGACACCACAGTATAGAAAAGTAAAGCCAGCCCCAAAGATCCTAATACGCCTGCCTTAGTGTTCTCAACAAATTCAATAATTCGTTGTGTAATTTCCACACCTTTATCGCCCAGCGGCTGCAGTAAATTTAACAACATGGGTTCGACCTGATTGTGAACCCCAAATCCCTTCAATACTGAAAAGCTAACTGCCAACAACGGAACAATGGAAAGTAAAGTGGTATAGACGAGGCTCATTGCCTGGAGGGTAAGCATGCCGTCCAGGAGGTCTCTAACAACGAGCTGGGATATCCGTAGCGCCTGAACTAGCGAGCGCTGGAATTGCGGTAGCTGTTTGCTATCAGAGCCCCAGACAAAGTCGTAATAATTTTTTAACAGCAGATTAGGTTTGCGCATGGAGTCTCCACATTGATTTTACAGTAGTTTCAAAATGCTAATTTCCTGCAAATCTTACTGCGAGTCGTTGATCCAGGTCTATACTTTTTGCAGCTTATCAACTCCACGCTCGCGGAAGCTGTGTTGAGAAAAGCAGCCGAAAATTGAATTCTACCCGTCATCAATGTAACCTAGCCGCATTTTAGCATTAACCATACCCACAGACTGACATTTTCCGGATATGCAGAAATACGGCGCCGTTGCATGCGGCCATGATCAAACCGCCGGCGGCGGATTTTTATTAGCGCATCCCCACAGCGGTAAAACTCTGCTCTATGATTTCTTCGCCCAGACACCACGTCAAAAACTGCCGGTAGACGACATTAACTTCTATCCCATTGATGCGGATTTCGGTGAAACCACCCAGGAATTCCATATTGGCTTGGGATCCATTGCGACACCCGGCGCAGTCAAAGGTATGTTCGCGATCCATGATGAACTATGCAGTTTGCCAATGACAACATTGCTGGAACCGGCAATCGAATTGGCAAGAGACGGCGTAGTCGTTAATGAACTACAAGCGTATATTTTTGATATTATCAAGCCTATCTATCACTGCACTGCTGAGAGTTATGCCATCTATCGCAGTCACCTCGCTGCCAATAATAGCCAACCCGCACTGGTGCGTAGCGGAGAAACGCTCAAACAGCCAGCGTTGGCGGACACACTAGAGATGCTGGGCAAAGAAGGTGAACAGCTATTTTACGAGGGAGAGATTGCACAGTCGGTCGTAAAAGCCTGCGCGGAGAATGGTGG
>Ga0111151_1081_pt1 | contig 11973 bp, 12 predicted proteins | sample DeeMarSeWOR28_12_FD_80257 | JGI IMG/M metagenome (GOLD analysis project Ga0111151, IMG submission 80257) | Gammaproteobacteria bacterium SG8_15 | reverse complement strand
TTTTCTTGAGAAGAAAAGCTTTTAAAATAACATGCAAAAAATGAAGGAGATTTGATTATGAAACGACTTCTTGTTGTTATCTTATGTGCCGCATCGATCACTGGTTGCGATATTTCGCCACCGACCACTCCCACGACCAATGATGGTTTTGAGGCGGGGGCCCACTTGACTATCGAGTACAACGCGAATTATCCCACGGAGATGACGCTTGAGCAGATGCATAAGGAGTTGTATTTCCAATCAGCAGTACAAATAGCGCTGTGGGCTCAACCAATGGTTGCGGTAGGAGTTGCTAAAGCAGGCATGGAAAAGGCCGGCATTCACAACACCACAATATCGATTGCTGAACAACGTGCGTCCTCCGACAACGTAATCTACACAGCCAATCAGGAAACGGTTTACGCGTATGGCTTCACCGAGATCGGTGACGAGCCAATGGTTTTTGAGATTGCACCGAAGACTCTCGGATTCATGGCCGATGCCTGGCAGCGACCAATCGAAGATTTGGGACTCACCGGCCCCGATCAGGGCAAGGGCGGAAAGTACATCATGCTTCCTCCTGGCTATGCGGGGGACGTGCCTGACGCCAGTGAAGGCGTTTATGTCTTTCAATCGCCGACCAATACGGTCTTTTGGCTGCAGCGGGCTTTTGTGACCGGTGATCAGACGGAAGAAGACGCCGTCAACATTCTCAAAGCAAATTCGAAAATCTATCCATTGTCGCAGGGGGATTCCGAAGAGCAGCACTTCGTTAACCAGTCAAAAACACCCTACTATGCCGTAACTCGCAACGACAGCATGGATTATTGGTACATGCTGGATAAAATGATCCAGCTCGAACCTGTTCAGGAACGCGACCTTGCCATGATGGGGCTGGCAAAGACAATTGGCCTACAAAAAGACAAAAAATTCGCCCCGACGAAGGAGCAACAAGCAGTTCTTGTTCGGGCAGTCAAAACGGCCAAGGCAATGATGGAAGCTTCAGGCTTTGACGCTCAGGGAGAGATCAAGACATGGGAAGGTCGGCAGTGGGAACCAGCGTTTCAGACCAAATCGCCTTACTTTGACGGCCTGGGCCATACCGAAACACTTGAGCGCGCAGTATTCACCTACCAGGCCATGACGGGTGCGAAATCAATGGTTGCCAAGATGGTGGGCAAGGGATCGCAATATCAGATCGCAACCAAAGATGCGAATGGCGAGTTCCTGAACGGCTCCAACACCTATAAACTGACCGTCCCCGCCAAGGTTCCTGTCAATAATTATTGGTCGATTTGTGTTTACGACACAGAGACCCGGTCGCTGATTGCCAATGGGACGCCGAAGTCCAGCACCGGCTCACACCTGAATCTCGACCTCAATGAGGATGGTTCGGTTGATTTATTCTTTGGCCCTTCCAAGCCACAAGACGTCAACGAAGCCAACTTTGTGCTGACAAAACCAGGTGAAGGATGGTTTACTTACTTCCGTTTCTATGGTCCTCTGGATGAATATTTTGATAAAACCTGGGTACCGAAGGTTCACGTTGGCATGGTCGACCGGCAGTTGCGGCGGCAGGGTGTTACCAATGCCTTCTTATAGCAGAAAGTTGTCACTTTATTATATGCTTTCGGTTTCTGCTTTCGATGCATTGTGGTTATATTCCATGCATGTTTCTGTATCACATAACAAGCGCATGCAGTCGGACAAAGTACCCGCTACGCGCGCACTTTTCCGCTGATGCGGAGCGTTAGCAGATTATTTAAATAAATTAAGCAGCAATTATATTTTTGTCATATTGGTACAGAGAGATATAAATAATGCCTGAAAATATACCGAAAGCAGTAATAATATTAATTTGGTTATTAAGTGGTGTAATCATATTTGGCTGGTTGCTAATGGAATATACTGCAATGTATTCATTTATTTTCGCACTAGCATTTTTTGGGTTTCCAGTACTGGTGTACATGATAATTACAAAAGGAAAGGTATAGCCTAAAATGAATCTGACACATAACAAGTCAATTAAAAACGCTGTGCAAAGACATGCCTTTCTTGGACGCCATAATCGGCACGGCGCTATTTAATTCTAACGTTGACGTCCGCTTTGTTTAAATTCCCCAGGTTGTGAATGTCTGCTTATAAGAATTATGGCTTGTAACTAATCAAAATCCTGTAGGCCGGCAAACGCTGCTTTCGAGATCTGGAATTAACAACGTTAAATGACCGCTTTTAGTAAGCATAAAAAAACCAGGTCACCCAAACAGCCGGTGACCTGGTGTTCACTACAGGACTGAGTTTACTCCCTCTCTCTCCCCTCAGAGTATTTCTTGTTATTGTTCGCGTTTTCTTTTTATTTAGGCAGTGGTATTGGTTTCAATTTCAGGTCTTCGGTGGACGCGCCAACGAAGCCGTACTTTTTATAAATCGACTGAGCGTCGTTGGTACCCAGGTAGGCCAGGTAACGCGCCGCGTTGTAGTGATTGCGGCCGGTTTTTAATATACCAATGGCGTAACCCACTTTGTGCGCCATATTGTATGGTGCCGGGATCAACACGCCGTCAATGTTGCGCCCTTCGGCTTTAGCGTGTTTTACTTCTGTGGTCCATACGATACCGACATCGGCCTCACCGTTCTCGATGCGATGGGGTGTTTCCCGGTGATGGCGCTGGGTAAACCAGGTTTTGCCTTCAATTGCCCAACAGCCTTTGCATTGCTTGTTGGCAGTCACCTGCTCATAGAGACCGAGGTCTTTTAGCATTTGCGAGCCGTAGAATTTGAATATGCCTTCCGTCAATGGGTTAGGATGCGATTGCACAAGGTCATTCCGGCCAAGGTCCCTGGGGCCCTGGATGTTTTTGGGATTACCCCTGGCAACCATTAATTCCAGCTGATTATGCGTATAGATCATGTAGTCGCTCATCAGGCCCTTGCTTTTGAGCTTGGTCAAGTGGCCCAGGTTAACACTGGCAAACAGGTCAGGATTTTGTGCGGTTTTCTCGCCGTTGATTTCACCCTGCTTGAGGATCTGGCCTTTCATGATCTGCCCGGGCGGGATGGTTTCCACATAGACGGCTTTGATGTCGGGATTTTGCTTCTGGAAATCGTTGATCAGTTCTTCCATTGCCATGAACTGGTTACCGGCGAGATACATGACAAGGTCTGCGGTATATGAGTCAGCGATTTGCCCGTACTTGATATCACCGTTACTGTGGAAGGTACGATAGTCGTGGCCATGGCTGGCGTCCTTGCCGGCATACGCTGTCCCTAATCCCATACAAACCGCGACACCGATTATGGCCACTATTCTTATAATTCTACGCGCAAGCACCTAACATCAACCTCTTCTTATTAATATTGAATACATCACGAAACCGATGCTAAAACATTACGTCAAATGTGGTAACTGGCGCGTACCCCATAGGCGGCTAGGGTATTCCCTAGTCAGATTTTTCCTAACAATATTTAGTTCTTGCGAGACAAGCAGTTAGTGAGGTGGCTATTCCAGGCCGGCAATAAGAGCGAGGCGTACCAGCTCGGTGACTGAGCTGGCCTGCATTTTGGTCATTAAATTAGATCGATGCAGCTCGACGGTTTTAATGCTGATACCCAGTTCCGCGGCAATGATCTTGTTAGCAGTTGATTTTAAAACATAGTTTAGTACTTCTTTTTCCCGCGGGGTTAAGGTGGCGAGGCGCTCCTTGACTGAATTCACGCGTTCCTGTTCTTTGCGATTGTCCTGATCAAAGGCAATGGCGCTTTGAATGCGTTCCAGCATCAGGGAATCATTATAGGGTTTTTCAATAAAATCATAAGCGCCGGCTTTCATCGCGCGCACCGCCATATCAACATCGGCATGACCTGTCATGATGATTACCGGTAGTGTACAGCCGAGCTGTTTGAGCTTTACATGCAGGTCCATGCCGCTGATATCCGGCATGCGCACGTCAAGTACGAGGCAGCCAAGCAAGTCCTTGCTGGAGAAGTCAAGAAACGACTGGCCGGAAGCAAACGTTTTAACCGGCAGGCCCACGGAATCAATTAGCCACTCCAGGGATTCACGTGCCAGTTTGTCATCATCGACTACATAAACAGTGGGTTGCATGATTAATTCTCGCTGTTTATGGGTATCTCAAAAGAAAAACATGCGCCGGTGTTAGCCACATTCCTGGCCGCAATTATACCGTTATGCGACTCGATAATGGAGCGGCTGATGGATAATCCCATACCCATGCCTTCCGGCTTGGTGGTATAGAAGGCGTCGAATAATTTTGCCTCGGTTTCGGGCAAGATGCCATGACCGTTATCAGTGACAGACAGCTTTACTTTACAATTAACCGCCTCGGTACTAATGACTAATTTTCGCTTCGAAGACTCGGTGTTTTCCATGGCGTCCAGACCATTGCGGATAAAATTCAATACTACCTGTTCCAGCTGTACCGCGTTGGCCGTTAATCGTGGCAGGTTGTCGGCGAGATTGAGTACCACGCTCGCATGGTGCCGTTTGATTTCCACTGATACCAGGTCAACGATATTGAGTACCACATCATTTAATGACGTTAGTTTGCGTTGGGAATGGCCTTTTTGCACAAATTCCCGCAAGTGGCGAATAATGTCTGCCGCAAGCGTTGCGCCTTCGATAGTACGCTCCAGTCCCTGAATCAGTTTGTCTTTGTCGAAGTCACCTTGTTTCAGTCGACGTAAGCAGCCGCTACTGTAATTGATCGCGCCAGTCAGCGGTTGGTTCAGCTCATGGGCCAGGCCTGCCGCCATTTCACCCATGACGCTGACGCGACCGACACGTGCCAGTTCCGATTGATGGCGTTGCTTTTCTTCGATGGCCTCCTGTTTTTCGATTTCACTACCGATCCATTGTGCCATCACCTCAAGAATATTGTGATCCCAGTGTGTGTAGTAGTCATTTCGTACTTTGGTGTCGGCGAACTCTAAAATACAATGCGGTGTTCCTTTGACATATACCGCGGTAGCCAGATAGCTGTTGAAAGATTTGCTTGCGCTACTAGACTCATTGCAATCGGCGCTATGTAGGTCCGGAATATCGAGTGTATTATCGGGCTGGTTGAGCAATGCCTCTATGCAAGGCTTGTTAAGAGGACCTTGCAGGTTACTGACCAGTTCCTCCAGGCCAGCGATAGTGCAGGACTTCCGGTCGAAACCGCTAAGACTCGATAAGTTGGCCACTGCGGTTTGATAATATTCACGGCCGGTTTCCAGCAGCTTTGTCAGTTTTTCTTCATGGGTTAAACGTGGCGCACTGGTGATATCCACCAGTTTATGTAGTGTGATCTGGCTTTTTTGCAGGGACTGGTTGGCGAGTTGCAGTTCATTGGTGCGGGCGATAACCCGTTGCTCCAGGGTGTCTTTGTATTCTGCCAGTTTGGCTTCTGATTGTTTACGTTCCGCAATTTCAATACGCAAGTTGCGGTCGGTCTCGCGCAGCTTGCGATTAGTACTGGAAACATAGCCAATAAGGATAAACAATAAGACAACAAAAGTTGCAGCAGTCAACAACCAGATGGCATATTTTTTTGCGATGGCTGATAAAGACGTTTCACGTAATACTTCATACGGACCAATCTGCAGCTTCTGCATTAGCTCATGCACCGGGGAATAATCCAGCGGCACGGTCCAGCCTGCGGTGCGGGACATGACTGCCGCGGGATGCTCAATTGGCATAGCTAATAAAGCAAGCGTGACTTTAGTGGCCAGCTCCCGCGAGGTGTTTTTGTTTTTTGCGAAGGGCCATTCGGGGTACAAACGGGTACTCAAGGGAATGTCGTACCCTTCGATATATTGCTGATTCAGAATGCGGAAATCAGACATTTTAAACCAGCCGGCTTCTACCATGCGCACCAGCGTTTCTGATCTGATAGTGGCGGCATCTACTCTGCCTTCATGTACAGCCAGCGCAACCTGGTCCTGCGGAAAACCCACGAAATCCAGGCGCGAGAAATCTTTAAACGGATCGATGTCATGTTCCGCGAGCTCCCGCCAGGCCATTTGGAAACCTCCGAACGCCTCTGGGCTGATCGCCATGAAGGATTTACCTTCCAGGTCTTCAAGTGTTTTGATGGATTGATTTGACGCCTTGGAAATGATGACCGCGCCAAAACGGGTGGAAATATTACCCGCACGCAGCGACTGCATGGTCGCGATCCGCGAAATTCCGTAGCGGGATTCCAGTTCGACATAGTTGCCGGGGTTGGTAAGAATGAACTGCACGCGATTTTCACCAACCGCCAATGCCATTTCAGATAAATCCAGCGGACTGAGCTGGAAACGATAGCCGGGGATATTTTGTGTTAAATAATCAACGGTTGCACTCCAGCGGTTGATTGCCTTTTCATCGCCTCGATAGGACAACACGCCAATGTGTACCACTTCCTCCGCGCCAGTGTCGGATTCCGCGTAGCAAGGCAAATGATACAACAAGACAAATGCAACAAGGCAGCGCAATGCATTCATTTTCATGGTTCAATATTACCAATAAATGTACAGGCAAATATAGTCTAATGATTATCAGTGGCTGTAAATCCATTTGTGTTCTGCTAAACTCTGCAATCTTTCATCGTCTCACTATATTTTCAGGTCTTAGTCTCCCATGAATATCTCCCTGCGTATTGCTGAAGAGCTTGGTGTTAAACAGTCCCAGGTGGACGCTGCTATTACATTACTGGATGAAGGCGCTACGGTACCTTTTATTGCCCGCTATCGAAAAGAAGCCACTGCTGGCCTGGACGATACGCAATTACGGCAACTCGAAGAACGGTTGGTTTACTTGCGCGAACTGGAAGAGCGACGCGCGACAATTTTAAAATCCATTGACGAACAGGAAAAACTAACCCCGGAACTAAAAGACGCGATCCTTGCAGCGGACAGCAAAACTCGCCTGGAAGATTTATATGCGCCATACAAACCAAAGCGTCGCACCAAGGCGCAAATTGCCCGCGAAGCCGGTATCGAACCATTGCTTGATGCGATATTGGCAGATCCCAAACAAAATCCCGAAGCGCTGGCAGGCGCTTATCTGAATCCAGAAGCCGGATTCGAGGACGCTGCCGCCGTGCTGGACGGCGCACGACAAATTTTTATGGAACGTGCTAGTGATGAAGCGGACCTGGTTGGTGAATTGCGTGACTATAGCAATATTCAGAACCAGTAAAAGTTGTGCCATCGCATCGGGCGCTTGCCTTGTTTCGTGGTCGCGACGAAGGTGTATTACGTATCAAGTTACAGATTGCCGGGCAGGATGACCTTGAGAACATTTTGCAGTTGGGTGTCTGCGATAGCATGGTCGCAAAACATTTTGCGATTGCACAACAAAATCGCGCCGCAGATAAATGGCTGCTGGATTGTGCGCGGCTGGCCTGGCGCACAAAAATATCTTTGCGTATTGAGGTAGAGCTATTGTTGCGTTTGCGCGAAAGCGCAGAAGCCGAAGCGATCCGTGTGTTTGGTGAAAACCTGCGAGACCTGTTGCTGGCGGCGCCAGCAGGTATGCGTGCGTGCATGGGACTGGATCCAGGACTGCGTACTGGCGTAAAAGTAGTGGTGCTGGACCAAACCGGCAAACTGCTAGACTACACAACAATATTTCCCCATGCGCCGAAAAACCAGTGGGATGAATCATTGGTGACTTTGGTTAAACTGGCTGGCAAATACAAGGTGGATCTAGTGAGTATCGGTAATGGTACCGCATCACGGGAAACCGACAAACTGGTCAGTGAACTCATCAAACGCCATCCGGAATTAAAGCTGACCAGCCTGGTAGTGAGTGAAGCTGGTGCTTCAGTGTATTCAGCGTCAGAGCTGGCGGCAAAGGAATTTCCCAATCTTGATGTATCGTATCGTGGAGCCGTTTCGATTGCTCGGCGTTTACAGGATCCTTTAGCGGAACTTGTTAAGATCGAACCGAAATCCATCGGGGTGGGACAGTATCAGCACGATGTCAATCAGACCCAATTGGCGCGTAAACTGGATGCGGTGCTGGAAGACTGTGTAAATGCCGTAGGCGTTGAGGTGAATACCGCGTCTGTACCGCTGCTGGCGAAAGTGGCGGGTTTAAGCGAAACCTTGGCGGCGAACATTGTGGCCTTTCGGGAGCAACAGGGAGTGATCGACAACCGGCAGCAGCTACTCAAGGTACCGCGGCTTGGCCCCAAAGCATTTGAGCAGGCCGCCGGATTTTTGCGGATTCGCAATGGCAGCAATCCTTTGGATGCATCGGCAGTACACCCTGAGGCCTATCCGATAGTGGAAAAAATACTTCAAACGACAAAACGCAATATAACCGACGTTATTGGTGACAGCGTATTTTTGAAAAGTCTTGCTGCCAACGATTTTGTCGATGAACAGTTTGGTGAGGTTACGGTACGTGATATTTTGCAGGAACTGGAAAAGCCAGGACGCGATCCGCGGCCGGAATTCAAAACAGCGAGCTTCAAGGAAGGTGTCGAAACACTGACAGACCTTGAAGCGGGTATGATACTGGAAGGTGTTATTACCAATGTGACCAATTTCGGTGCCTTCGTCGATATTGGTGTGCACCAGGACGGGTTGGTGCATATTTCCGCCCTGTCGGAAACCTTCGTTAAAGATCCCCGCGATGTCGTCAAAGCAGGGCAGGTGGTCAAGGTCAAAGTGATGGAGGTTGATGTACCCCGTAAACGCATCGGACTATCCATGCGTTTGACCGACGAAGTGGCTAGGGATGAAAAGGCAGGTAAGCAAAGCAAGACCAAAGACAGGCCTGCTCGGCAACAACAGAAGTCCCCAAAAACAAAAGGTAAAACAGCGCAACCTATCAATTCGGCAATGGCGCAAGCGTTCGCCAATTTGAAAAAGTAGCGCTATTTATTATTTTGTATCCGCTGTTTTCGTAATATGCAGCTTAGTAATTTCTCTAAATATAATATTCAATTTAGCAAAACATGTGGCAAAATAAGAATGCCTAAATGAAAAGGCGGTATGTTTTAGCGCTCACCCTACGTTGAAAAAGCGTGCCAAGCATTAAATATATAATATGGGAGATATAACAATTAACACGCTAAAATATATTCTAGTAGTTATGGGGCTGGTGATTTCGCAAGCAGCTAATGGGTTTGATGGCAACCGCCAGGGGTTTATCCTTGGATTGGGAATAGGATTACACACTATTGATGTTGACTTCAAATCGAGTGGGTTCCAAGTCGGATCAGAATCAGAAGGTGGCATTGCAACTTCGTTTAAAATCGGTGGAGGAATAACAAACCAATTTGCATTGTATTATTTAAGAAATGCCTCGTGGTATAGTGCAACCGTTGCAAATAATTTTTCTGTTTCGGATGTGACTTATACTGTGGGTATTATGGGTATAGGCGCGACGTATTATTTTTCTCCTACTACGCCATCGGGTTATATTCTTGGTGCTTTTGGTATCGGTGATGGTGCCGCTCCCTTTGATAGTAATGTAGAAAAATATGACGGTGATGCTTATATGATTGGTGGAGGCTACGAAGTCAGCAAAGGCGTCCACCTTGAAGCAACCTATCTGGTTACAGATCAGGAAAGTTCAGATTTCAGCCAGAGAACCATTGAGTCTTCATCAATTCAGTTTACGGTAAATTATCTCTGGTATTAACTACCCGCCCACCATATTTGAATCCATGGGCAGTGAAATACAGCACTTACTTAGTTTGTATTTTGCTGCCCACGTGCCCGCTTTCCTGTCCAGCGCTAGCAAAATTATTACCTTCCAGATTACCGCTACGCGTTTGTGCTGCTATCGTTGAGTAAAATTGAGCATCATCATCTGAATTGTTTCTTGTCTCTTAAGCTATTATAAAAATAGCGGGTTTTTGAGTTCGCCAAAATATCTCGTACAGGAAATATACACCTCTCAAAACTGCCAAAATGGTGCAACTGGTGGATTGCAGGCATTTCCAGCGAATTTCGTGAACGATCCGAAAGAATGCGAACCAGCGTTCTTAAATGGTATCCAGACCTGTGCTAAAGTGATGATTTAGAACGTCGTATTAGGACTGCGAGACGACTCTTTATCTCGCTTTTGTAAGTGACATGAACCGCAGATGTCATATAGCGATCAGGGCAGCAGGAAAATGAGAATAATCATCGCGGCAGTTCTTATCTTTGCATTCTGGTTTGTACTCTCCGGCCACACCGAATTGTGGTTGCTGCTGTTGGGTCTTGCTTCGACAGGACTAACGATTTTTCTCTCCCGCCGCATGAATATTATGGATCGTGAAGGTCATCCCTTCCATTTGACCACGCGTTTGCTTCGTTATTTTTTATATCTCGGTAAGGAGATTGTTATCGCGAATTTGGGTGTCGTAAAAAGAATACTCATGTCTGGTCGCACCATCGATGCACAAATCATCCAGGTTCCTGATAATAAAAAAACGGATCTAGGTAGAGTGATATATGCCAATTCCATTACTCTGACGCCGGGGACGGTAACAATGGAATTGGCAGATAATAAAATCAAGGTCCATGCGTTAAGTAAAGAAAGCGCGGATAAGTTGCAGAGTGGGTGCATGGCAAATAAGGCTCCAGACGACGAGGAACTATCATCATGATGTACGGTATGGCCATTATTGCTATTTTGATCACGATTGCTCTGGCATTGACGCGCGCCTTGTTGGGTCCAACTGTCTATGATCGCATCACGGCAGTGAATATGGTGGGCACTAAAACGGTATTGCTGATTGCCGTCCTCGCGTTTTTAACTGGCAGCCATGATTTGCTCGATATCGCGCTAGTTTACGCATTGATAAACTTTATTGGTGTAGTGGCTGTATTAAAACTCGTGGAGCAAGGTAACTTTTATACGGCTGGTGAATCAACAGAGGAGGCGAAAGAGAAATGATCCTGGAAACCTTAAGCTGGATTTGCCTGCTGCTGGGTGCAGTACTCGGTATGGTTGGGGGTATCGGTATGCATCGGTTTCCAGATTTCTATACCCGATTACATGCCGCGAGTATCACTGATACTCTGTGTGCCGCTTTGTTTCTGCTGGGGCTTGGTTTTCAAGCAGGATTATCGCTAGCCGCTTTAAAGTTATGCCTGATATTTATATTTATTTTCATCACCAGTCCAACTGCATCGCATTCGCTTGCCAACGCGGCCATGCACGGTGGACTGCAACCAAAATCATTTAAGTGATGATAGAGACGATTGTTGATATTACAAACTTAACATTTCTTACCATTGCCGCGTTAGCCATTGCGCGGCTGCGAAATCTCTTTGCCGTGGTAATGTTGTTTAGTGTTTTCAGTCTGATTTCAGCTGGTTTATTTGTTGTCATGGACGCTGCTGATGTTGCTTTTACAGAAGCTGCTGTTGGAGCGGGAATATCTACCGTGCTCATGTTAGCAACATTGGCATTGACTTATTCGCACAAGGATAAGAAGGATGAACACCGAAGCGGGCATAAGCCCTGGTTACCTTTGGTAGTGGTTTTTATCACTGGCGTGATGTTGATATATGGAACATCGGATATACCGGGTTTTGGCGATCCTGATGCGCCAGCGCAAATGCACGTTGCTCCTTATTACCTGGAAAAAAGTTTATCAGAAACAGGTGTTCCAAATGTGGTTACCGCGGTACTGGCCAGTTATCGTAGTTTTGACACGCTGGGCGAAGTAACGGTTATTTTTACTGCAGCGATAGCTGTACTGTTATTAATTGGTGGACGTCGCAGCTCAACAACAAAAAATAGCGACGGAGCATAAATATGAAACATAACCTGATCTTAAGGGTTGTATCCAAATTTCTTATCCCGTTAATTTTCCTGTTTGCGCTTTATGTACAGTTTCATGGTGACTTTGGTCCTGGTGGTGGATTTCAGGCAGGGGTGATCTTCAGCGCTGGTTTAATTCTTTATGCGTTGGTGTTTGGTGTAGAGACCGCGAAAAAAATTATTCCTCCATTTGTCTTGCGCTTACTCGCAAGCCTGGGTGTATTGATCTATGCCGG
>Ga0111151_1042_pt1 | contig 12256 bp, 14 predicted proteins | sample DeeMarSeWOR28_12_FD_80257 | JGI IMG/M metagenome (GOLD analysis project Ga0111151, IMG submission 80257) | Gammaproteobacteria bacterium SG8_15 | reverse complement strand
TAAGCGCGCCTAAATTCCACTTGTCTAAGCTAATAATCAGTACTTTGGCGATTGTGTAGTTTAGCAAATGCTTATGGAGGGCTGCGTATGAATACCGTGCTTAATGCTACCAATCAGGAGCATAGTTCATTACCGTTATCTCTACGCCTGGTGCGTTTCATGCTCGGCGTGTTGCTTGTTATTGCGCTCGCCACAGAATTATCACTTTCAGGTTTCTGGCAGTTGCTGCTATCTGCAGTAGCTATTTATGCACTCATAACCGGGGTGTTTGGCCGGGACCCGTTGTTCATGATGTTGCGGGAAACAATTCGCCGTCTGCCTGAACATGCGCTTGATGTGGCTGCGCAAGTGGAGTGTTTTGCCATTGGGTTGATTTGTATCGTTGCGGGTATTGCGCATCACAATACGGATTCACTGGTTATGACGCTGTTACCGTTTTTTGGCATTTATCCCGTATTATTATGCGCCGTTAAACACGATTTGTTAGGTTATTTACTGCAGTCTTATCGCAGGGATCTAACAAGCGACCGGACGAAAAATCCTGAGTAAAGGTTTAAGAGGTGCTTTAGTGAAAAAGTAATTTAGAAATGGCTAATTTACCTTGATTACCAAAACCGTGGACGACCGGTATCAAGGTGCACAAAATTAGACTTGGGATAATAACCCACACCACCAGCCTGCAGACTGAGCGCGGCCTTGCGCAGGTGGTTCAATTCCACCCCGGGTAATCGGACGTCGATGGCTTTAGCGATAACCGGAAATGATGTGATAGGTGCCGTTTTTGTCCACAGTTTGTTGCAGGACATAGAGCAAATCCAGCAGGTTTTTGTCGATGGGTTGCATCTCACCGCTGCGATGATCTCGTAACAGGTGATTTATACTTTGTAGCTCGGTGTCAATATAGTTGTCATTTGCCCAATAGGTGGCGGAGAGCTTCTCCCCCGTGTGCAGGTTATAGAACGCCAGTTGCCGTTCAGCGACGGGTTTACTTTTGGCGTATAACACCGGTGAGATACTAATAGTCGCAGCCCCGAAGGTGCAGTGTGTGAGGGCATATTTAAGAAAATCGCGGCGCTTGATCATTTAACTAAGTATATGGAATAACCTGTAAACGGATTGAATAGTAAATGGAATAATGCTCAGTGATATAAAGCAGATTAATTCGCTACGGCACTTCTTGTCTCGCTCAGTTGAGCTTGCGCCACTTTAACTTATTTACACTCCGATTGCGACTGATCCCAGCCATAAATGTCCTTGCGAAAATAGACATGTTCGTCACTGCCTACCCACGCGGTCCAGTAGACCAGATACAGTGGAACGGGGCTCTGCAATTCCACCACGACGGTTTCACCGGAATCGATGGTTTGCTGGATTGTCTGCTTCGTCCACGTGTCATTGTTTTTAAGCAAATAATCGGCCAGGTCAATCGCCGTTTCCACACGAATACAGCCGGAACTAAAGGCCCGTGTCTCCTGATCGAACAGGCGTTTTTTTGGCGTATCATGCAGATACAACGCATAATCATTGGCAAATTTGAACTTGATGCTGCCAAGACTATTGCGCGGCCCCGGATCCTGGCGCAACTGGTATGGGAAATTTTCTTCATTCAGTTGCGTCCAGTTGATCCGCTCCACCGCCACTTCCGTCAATGCCGTCTGACTATTTGTAAAAACGCGGATGCCCATGCGTGCCAGATAGCCTGGATTGCGTTGTTGCAGGGGCAGGATATCGTTCAATGCAATGGAGCGGGGAATATACCAATAGGGATTGAATATAATACTCTCCAGCGGCCCGGCTACTGCCGGTGTCCTACGTTCGGGTGTTCCGGCGATAATGCGTAAAACGAATACCGGCTGGTTCTTTTCGTAGGCTGTTAATTCATAACCAGCCGTGTTAACAAGAATGTAGTGGTCGCCCAGGTCTTGCGGTAACCAGCGCCAGCGTTCCATATTAAATTGAATCTGCTGAATGCGTTCTGCAAGAGGTACGTTCATGGCTGTCCGGGTTTCCGGCCCCACAACACCATCGACATCGATACCATAGCGTACCTGAAAATGCTCCACGGCATCTTTCAACATTTCGTCAAACAGCAATTTTCCGGCTACCCGCGCAATTTGCAGATCGCCCTCGGCCTGCAAGCGTTGGCGTATCAATATCATTTGCTCGTCTGTATCGCCAATTTGCAATAGCGGGCCGTCGGGAATGGTTGGCCAGCCTCCCATTGCCTGCAGCGTCAGGTATCTGGCTAATGCTTTACGCAATCGCTGATAGCCATCCTGAGTTGGTTGCAATGAGTCCAGCGCCTCCTGAAAGTCCGCGGTATTCAGAATGTGCTGCAAGCGCGCCACTGTGTTGACTGATGGTTTGGCGATGTGCCAGTCCAGGTTCATGTCCTTGGGAGACAGACGGCCTGCCAGCATGTGTTTGATGTAGAGTAATAATGCTTTGGTTAATTGTAATTCGATCCAGACGCGCAGCGATACTGGTTCGTCACCACGATGACGTTGGAAGAAGCCCAGCTGATAGTCGCCGGGATCCAGGCCATGGCTTTCGGCCTTCTCAATAGTGTTCAACCAGGCTTGTGCGCGGGCATTTAAACCTATGTCATCAAACCACACTGGCTGAAACTGGCGTTGTGAATAAAAGCGACGCAGGTTCCGCCACTGGATATCCAGTTCTTTAGGTAGTTCGATATCTTCAACAGCGGCCAGTTGTTCCTGGATTGCCTGTGCCAGCGAGGCGTTCTTTGTTTGCGCCAAAGGGGAGGCTAAGGCCAGCAAACTCGAAAAGGTGACTACCACAATGAGCGTGAGTAAACGCGTGTTCATAAAAGATATAAGAATGCTAAAACCAGTTAACAAATCCCGCGGTATTACCCAACATTATATAGTGTTCGTTAACATGAAGAATGATTGAGGGCAGGAAAAACGGTATTTGTGCTTTGCGTGGGCAAAAAAACGCCTGTTCCCGGTGAACAGGCAAAAGTGAGATACTAGGGATAAGCCTTTAGGAGTCAAACAAGAAGATTAACTAACTAGAGAGATCTATCAGGCAAACGCTTATTGCGATTCACGGATACTAAAGCACAGGATGGACGATTCAGTCTCACGTGTGCAACCTAACGTTCCAGAACCAGATAACCGAATATAAGACCAAGCGTTGTTACCAGAAACATAACAGCAGGCCAGATGAATAAGCCTGCATTTAGTTCATGAGCCTGATCCTGCTCCTCATCCAGTTGCGGTGATTTGTTCCGGTGCATTCCTTTGCTAACCGAGGCCGGTATCTTCATCCATGAATTACTTTTACCTAGAACCACGTCTACCTGAGCGGGCAGTTTTTCATAACCACGCTATGCTGAACAACTGTCCTTTCGAACAGTGTCAGAGTTGTACGTTTTGTGTCATTGATTACTCATAACGCGATACTTGGATATTCACCGTGGAGCATACAATGACAAAACGTTCAGACCGGCTGATTGATAAACTCAGGCTGGAAAACCTGAGCTTTGAAAATCTAAAAAAAATCATAGATTTTGATTCAGAATCGTCACAGGATTGGTCGTTAAACGATCAGCTGGATGCTATTGATTTGCTAGGTTATACCGCAAGTGGGGAGGCGTTAAGATATCTGCAAAAAGTATACAAACCGTTTGTCGTGGTCAAACAGAATATCGACTGGGGGAACGAGCCTGGGATTCATCGTAAGGAAGCCAATTTATTCCAGCATTACAATTATCCCAATGCCCGAGGACCGCTTGCAGAGGCTTTGCATTATGAAATACCGCTATTTAAAAACGCCAAATATCATCTGAAGCACCTGAAACCAGCAAAGGAACTTGAACACGAAAAAAGAACGCTACTGGAAAAATCGTTGGCCCATGGCACCATCATCAAGGCGCTGGAGCGTCTGCGCCAATCACTCGCCGCGTATCAGGAATAAGCGTCATGTACCAGATGGAAATTCCTGTCTCCTGAGAGCATGTATTCTCCCATTCTATCCAGGCCTGACTGAATTTACCTTTCATTACTGACAGCGCGTCATACCGTATCTGCATATCCATCGATTAACTTCGCTCGCTGAATCGCGTCATACATGAATTCTGCCGAATTTGTGATTCGGTTATCAGATACAACCCGCTTTTTAATCTATTTTTTAAGACGTATCTAACCGTGGTCCGTTGTGGTAGTAGTCAAGCAGTAGTGGTGTTGATGTCATGCAGTTATATTCAAACCAACAGAATCTCCTGGCCGAACAGGCAGGTTTTAAGACAATCTGTGGTTTGAGCGCCGAATACAGCTTCGATTATTATCACTTGCGAGCCAGTGTTTTCCGTTCTGAGCTGCGCTGGATCGGCGCGCCTTCCGACAATCTTGATATTGATCCTCTTGATACTCAAGCCATACATTTTTTAACTTTAAGTCCAGCGAATAAGGTGATTGCCGCATTGCGAATATTACCGGCCGAGGAAAAGTGGATGCTGGAAGAATATTTTCCCAAATTAATTCCCCTTGATACCGAACTGCACACCTCGGATGCCTGTGAAATTTCACGGCTGGCAATTGATAAAGAATGGCGAAATTGTTTTATCGATAATGATCTTACCGTGGCGGATATTCTCTATAAAGGTGTGTTCCAGTATTGTCTCGCGCATCAAATACGTGTCTGCAATATGGTGACTACGCGAGCGCTGGTGTCTCACTTGCGTAAGAAAGGTTTACCAGTGCAGGTGATCGGCAGTCAGTGCATGACCGATGGTGTGCTGGCCTTCATGGCACAACTGGACTGGTTCTCATTTATCGACAGAAATTCCAGGTGCTGTCCGAGGCGATTATCCTGGTATCTGGATCTCCTCAAAACCAGGCAGCAACGCCTTGCATCTTAATTCAATCAATAACTTGCTCCATTGATTGACTTGTCTCGTGCTCTTGGCTTAACGTAAGCGCAAGGGTTGTTGCGTCGCACATCTGTTGCCCATTAATTATGCATTTCGGCTACTGTCTTTAGAGTATCTGTCTCTGTTGTCTTTGTTTCTGTAACTTTTGTTTCTATAATTTTATTTCTATAAAGAATATGGATATTCGCAAACAGGATTTGCTGGGTATCCTGGATATAGTTCACGACTGCATTGATATTCAGGATACTGATGGCGTTAAAGCGACACTGGATAAGTTCAGTGACATCGTGCCATTCTCCGCTGCGGTAATGTGTGGTGTTGGGCAATCGCAAGGCATTAACCGCGTCTTTTTTTCTGATATTGTAAATCACAGTTATAGTGATCGGTGGGGCGAAGTCTACTTTGAAAATGACTTTATAGAAGTCGATCCTGTTGTCAGTTACGCACTCGCCAGCAAGCATTCATTTACCTGGTCGACGGCTTTTCAGAAACTCGATACTCAGAATCGTAAGGCACTGGAATTTGTTACCATGGCCAGCGACTACCAGCTGAAAGATGGTCTTGCGCATCTGGTGGGTGACCGTGAAAACGGCACCTTGCTGTCACTGGCGCTTGAGAGCGAGAACAATCAATATTATTCCCAACTATTGAACCATGTGACACCCCATCTGCATGAGGCCATGCAGCGCATCAACGCACGCAGCCCGGATCCCACTTTGCCAGCCTTGACGGAAAGGGAGCGCGAAGTACTGCAGTGGACCGGGGAAGGGAAGTCATCCTGGGAGATTGGGATCATCCTGAGTATCTCCGAACGCACCGTCAAATATCACATCAACAATATCAAAACCAAATTAAACGCTGTCAACCGCGCGCACGCCGTGGCGAAAGCGTTTCGATTCCGGCTGATCGGTTAGACTAATAGTTAACGTTCAGCCAAATTGAAAGGTACCCGTTACTCAATCCTTGCTGCCAGCCGGACTGTCAGGTTAATCTGATACGACCCATAACCATCAGTTAGGCGAAACAATGTCATCACGCACGCCCATAGAACAGGGATTAGACTGGTTATATGATCAAGTGACCGGTGAAGAGGACGCGCGGGTCTGTAAAGAAATCCCGGATGTAGCCTGCGCTGACCAGCCGCGTAACTTTTTTGCCTACCTCGCGGCCAATGTGCTGAACAAGATTTCCGATGAACTGGTCAGTGCGCGACTGACATTGCCCTGGCTATTCAGTGTATTGGGTGTGCCAGCCGCGTTTGTAGGATTCCTGGTACCCATCCGCGAAGCGGGAGTATTACTGCCGCAATTACTGGTGGCCGCCTATGTGCGTGCGATGCCAAAACGTAAAATTGTCTGGCTAATAGGTGCCTTGTTGTCTGCCTTGATGTTGTTGCTGATGGCGCTTACAGCCTGGCATACCAGTGGTGTACTTGCCGGCTGGTTATTGCTGGCCTGTCTGGTGTTTTATAGCCTGGCGCGCGGCCTGTGTTCGGTATCCGCGAAAGATGTATTAGGAAAAACCGTATCTAAAACTCGACGTGGCCGCCTCATGGGGTATAGCGCTTCGCTTGCCGGCCTTGCCACGCTGGTGATTGGTCTGCTGCTGCAGGGTGACTTCATCGGCAGGAACAATCTCACGGTGTTGATAATATTTGTCGTTGTGGCCTCCTTGTTGTGGTTACTTGCATTTGCCAGTTTTTCTGCCATTACCGAACCGGCAGGGGCGACCGAAGGGGGTGGCAATGCATTAACGGAAGCATTGCGCAGTATGCGCTTGCTCGTTGATGATAAGGCGTTTCAACGTTATGTGATTAGTCGCATATTATTGTTGAGTGTTGCTTTGGTCATTCCCTTTTACGTGATACTGGTACAACAACAGCTGGAGGGTCAGTTGGCACTGCTGGGTTGGTTGATCATTGCCAATGGTTTAGCCAGCAGTTTAAGTGCCCCCATTGTTGGCAAGCTGGCCGATCGCAGCAGTCGTAACGTGATGGCTGGCGCCGCGTTGCTGGCAGCGGTAGTCGGTGTTGTTACCTGGTATGTCAGCCGTTTTCATGCCGACTGGTCGCCGGGGATTGGCAGCGTTGTGACGATGTTTTTTCTGATTACACTCGCCCATGGCGCAGTTCGGTTGGGGCGCAAGGTTTACCTTGTGGATATGGCTACCAGTGATAATCGCGCGCAGTATGTAGCTGTGAGTAATACCGTGATTGGTATTGCCATGCTGTTGGGTGGTGTGGTGGGCGTTATTGCTGATGTTTTTAATGTGCAAACAGTCATTTTGCTCTTATCATTAATTGCTTTTGCCGCCAGCCTGTACATCAAAACACTACCCGATGTGAGTGGTTAACAAGTCAAGGCGGATACCATGAAGATTACTCACTACGAATTTGGCTGGATTAGCGTTGACGATAAGGACTACCGGTCAGATGTCATTATCAGCCCCGACGGTGTGCAGGATCAGTGGTGGCGTACTCAAGGACATAGCCTGGCGATCGATGACCTGGAAGCTGTCGTGCAGAGCAAACCGGAAGTGGTAATTATTGGTAGCGGTTACTATGGGCGTATGCAGGTGCCGGATGCAACCAGAGAATATCTCGCCGGTAAAGGTATTCGCGTGGAGATCGCCACTACCCCTGAAGCCGTCGTCAGGTTTAATGAACTACAACAGAATTGTGCGCGCATCGTCGCTGCGCTGCATTTGACGTGTTAGAGCAGTGGCTGTACTGATAGACACAGGGAATTCATAACATGGTTGGTGCGACGTTTATTGTTTATATATGCCTGATGATGCTTGTTGGCTATCTGGCATATCGGCGTACCAGGGATTTATCCGATTATATTCTTGGCGGTCGGCGTCTGGGTAGCTGGGTCACAGCGCTCAGTGCTTGCGCATCTGATATGAGTGGTTGGCTGTTGCTGGGGTTGCCAGGGTATGCTTATGCTGCCGGCCTGGAAGCCGGCTGGATTGCCTTAGGTTTGCTCGTGGGTACGTACTTTAACTGGCAACTGGTGGCTGCGCGTCTTAGACAATACAGTGTCGTTGCGGGTAACAGTCAAACTTTACCCGAGTTTTTTGAAAATCGTTTTCACGATAAGACGCGTTTATTACGTGTGGTTTCCGCGTTATTTATTCTGTTGTTCTTTTTATTTTATACCAGTTCCGGTCTGGTGGCCGGAGGTAAATTATTCAACGCTGTATTTGACTTACCCTATCACTGGGCGGTGACCATTGGTGCCCTGGTTATAGTGAGCTATACGTTTTTCGGCGGCTTTCTTGCCGTATCCTGGACGGATTTGTTTCAGGGATTATTGATGGTGTTGGCATTGGTTGTCGTACCACTCATTGCGATCGCAAGCCTGGGCGGGTGGAAGGAGACGATAGCATCAATTAGTGAAACCAATCCCGCGTTACTTGATATGCTGACCGATGTAAAAAACGAACCGCTGGGTATGCTGACAATAATTTCCCTGCTAGCGTGGGGATTGGGTTATTTTGGCCAGCCGCATATTCTGGCCCGCTTTAAAGCCATTCGTTCTGTCGCGGAAATTCCGGCAGCACGGCTTATAGCCGTGACCTGGGTATTCATCACGCTGGTCGCTGCGGTCGTGGTAGGCCTGGTGGGCATTGACTACCTGCAACCTTCCTTGCAAGGTGCCGATACGGAAAAAGTATTCATTCTGTTGGTGGATGCTTTGTTTCATCCACTCATCGCCGGTCTCTGCCTGGCAGCGATCCTCGCCGCCATAATGAGTACTGCGGATTCCCAATTGCTGGTTTCTGCCGCAGCATTTACCAGTGATTTTTATAAAGCCCTGTTGCGGCGTGCCGCCAGTGAACAGGAACTTGTCTGGACGGGACGTGCAGCGGTACTGGTGATCGCTATCGTTGCTCTTCTATTAGCCTGGAATCCGGATCGCCAGGTGCTGGTTCTGGTGGCCTATGCCTGGGCCGGGTTTGGTGCGGCGTTTGGGCCCACATTGATTCTGTCACTGTATTGGCGGCGCATGAATCACTATGGCGCATTGGCGGGTATTATAGTGGGCGGATCAACTGTGGTAATCTGGAAGCAACTCAGTGGAGGTTTGTTTGACCTTTACGAGATTGTGCCGGGATTTGTTTTCTCCTTGCTCAGTATTGTTGCTGTCAGCCTGCTTACACAACCACCGGAAGAGTCAGTGCTGGAGGAGTTCGACAAAGCCGTGAAAGAAGCTGCGGCATAATTGTTATCAATTATTGATTCTGCTAAAAAACAGGAACCTTTAAAACATCAGAGATTATCATGCAACGACTTAGCATCAGTCATCTTACAGAATATCTGTTTGCCCAGCCGGTAACTCTGGAGCCACATCGATTATTCCTGCGCCCTCGGGAAGGGCATGACGTGCGTATTACCTCGTCGACACTCAGCATCTCTCCAACGTATAAAACCAAATGGCATCGCGACGTGTACGATAACTCAGTTGCTGTGGTGACATTCGAAGAGCCTGCCGATCGGTTATCAATACTCAGTGAAGTTGTCATAGAACACTTTGAAGATGCACCACTGGATTTTGTTGTAAGAGACTATGCGGTTAATTATCCATTTGATTATCGTAAAAGTGTACAATTAGATCTCGCGCCTTATTTGCAGCCGGTCTATCCCGCCGATGAAACCGCGATACGGGACTGGATTCGATTTCTTAATCTCGAGTGCAATAGCGGAACATTTATAGAAACGTATGTATTGCTGGATCGTATTAATAACACAATTGCCAATGATTTTCAGTATATCGTACGCGAAGAAGTGGGAGTGCAAACCCCAGCGCAAACATTGCGTGACAGGCGCGGCAGTTGTCGTGATTTTGCGGCGTTGTTCATGGAAACCTGTCGCCATCTGCATCTGGCTTGTCGTTTTGTCAGTGGTTATTTGCATGCGCCCGCAACGGAAGCCGGTAATGGTACGACGCACGCCTGGGCAGAAGTCTACTTGCCGGGGCCAGGCTGGAAAGGATTTGATTCAACTAGCGGTCAGGTTACTGGCACCCAGCACATCGCAGTGGCTGTGGCGCGTCAACCGGAAGCGGTGCCGCCCGTCTCCGGTAGTTTCATCGGTCCTGCCGGTACGCGACCAACGCTAACAGTGAACGTACGGGTAAATGCCGTCTAGCACAACCGCTATCAATTGTTACGCATGCCTATCTTGCGATAATAAGTTGCAGCTCCTGGATGCAGGCGTGAATCAGGCACCTGTTCCACTGTGTTTTGCGCTGTTGTGTAAACACCTTGCTTAAGCCTATTCGCCAGTGTGCTTCCGCCTTTGTGAATGGCACGCGCAAGACGATAAACCACTTCATCCGGCAAATCAGATCTCACCAGTATCAACGACCATAATCCCACTGAGTTGATGTCTGCTTCCTGTCCCTGGTAAGTACCAGCCGGTACTGTCATGGGTTTAAGATGCGGGTGTCTACTTAGAATCTTTTGAATTTGCTCGGGCGAAGGGGCGATAAATCGCGCGCTTGCAGGCCCATTGGCGACTTTTACGAAACCAGGCCAGCCGATTCCCGCACCCCACAACGCCACGACTTCTTTTTCCAGCACCAGGCGCGGTCCGTCAGCAGCATTATCAAGGATAACCTGCTTGAAATCCTGATCCGGTAATAAACCAAGACCATCCAATACATCGCCTGCCAGGATGCGTAATCCCGACGCACGTGTGCCGAAGGCAACAGGATGACCCTTGAGATCGTCCGGGCAGCGTTGCCTTCCACGAGACCAATGTCAATCTTTCCCTCTTCCAGAAAAAGCAGGTTCTGCTTGCTGCCCCGCGTCGCAATCGCTTCAATTTGCAGGGTAGGGTCGGCTGCATTAATAACCTGGGCAAGGTTTTGCCCGAAGAGCTGGAATCCACCGCCCTTGGTAGCGGTTCCCAGCGCGACTTTAGTCGGTGTGCTGTCTGCGACTGCTGTAAAATTCCATAATATAATTGGAAGTAAACAGACTGAAATAATTACACGACAAATAATACGCAAATAAGACAGTTGCATGGCTGCGTGTATCCTTTTCTGTTTAATATGGAACGCTGAAGATAGCATGGGCAAGTCAGTGAAGCGAGTAGTACCGGGGTTTGAACGCTGCGATTGGGATATGGTTTTGTGCATAAATATGTCAAGTAAGGTACGCGGTTTTGTGACGGACTTCACTTATAGTCGAACCTTTGTCTTTAAATATTCAATGCATAGACGATATACCTATACTAATAATGAGCCTATTGCTGGAGGTATAATGAAGCGCACAATTGCTACTACTATTATAATGGTTTTTGTTACGGCAATGTTGACCAGTTGCATGGGCGCGGCGCCGATCAAACACGCGGCGGGTCCAGACGCTTCAGCGGCATATGGCAATATAACGGTTCCGAATAAATATATTACCAACGTCATGCTGTATAAAGTGGGTGAAGTATACGCACCACCATTTAAGTCTCCGCCTCAAGGCCACACTTATACCAACGGCAATTTTTTCTTCGAAAATCTGGAGCCCGGAAAATATTACCTGGTCGGTTTTATGGCAGGTCAGGATGCGTTTTACTTTAATTACCAGGGTTTGGAAAAGGAGGAATTCCTCGAAAAGGTTGCCATCGATGTGCAACCCGGGGTGGTGACCTATCTGGGAAGTTACGAGGTATCCGGCATTGAGCGGAATTTCATTAAAAGTGATACTTTTGATATCAAGCTCAGCGATACACCCACACGAAGCAGTATTCTGACACATCTCAAAGAAGCTGCAAAAGGTACCGGTTGGGATCGTCGTTTTGTAGAAGCAATGAACGCCTCGCAATAGTTCGGAAATAATATCTTGAGTTTCTAATTTTATTTTCGAAAATTAGCACAGATTATCAAAAACGCCCCTTAAAAAACTCAGGGGCTTTTTTTTATATGTAAAATAAAAAATGAACGCGCAGCTGACTGGCTTACCATAAATGGCGGTGCCAGAATATGTCGTTGATAAAACGACTAAGTTGGAAGGATTGTATAATCGTATTCATGAAATTCGTATGCGCTTTGAAGTATCGTGGCGGGATTTCCAGATCACACAATACCAGGCGCTCATTTGCAGCGAAACCGACCAGGTAACTGTTCAGCAACGGCTGGTTGAAAAACTACAGCAGCTTCTAGACGACTGCGCATTTATCGCAGAATGCAACGTGGGTGGAGAATTCCTGGATGAGGATCGTATTGCGCGCTTGCTGGAGTTGGGTAAACAATCCTGGCAAAGGTACTTCAGTGATAGTATTGGATTGTCCCAGGAAGAGTTGGCGCGAAACTTACTCACCCCTGAAGCTGAACTTCCGGCCAATGAGTGTTTATTCGC
>Ga0111151_1050_pt1 | contig 12448 bp, 10 predicted proteins | sample DeeMarSeWOR28_12_FD_80257 | JGI IMG/M metagenome (GOLD analysis project Ga0111151, IMG submission 80257) | Gammaproteobacteria bacterium SG8_15 | reverse complement strand
CTACAACGTCCGTCAGAAATAATGGAAGTTACGCCGGCACATGTGATGCCGGAGGTACAGGTGCCTGGTCATGGTCGTGCCATGACAGCAATGGAACGCGCGGTCAGTCATTCCATGACGGCATCGCTCACCATGCCCACTTTTAGAGTAACCGTTGATGCGCAGCCCGGTGCTTTGATTAAAGCTGCCAAAGCAAAAGGTGTATCGGTGACTGTCGCGATTGCCAAAGCCTGCGCTCTGGCGATGAAGAAACATCCCACCATTAACTGGTGTTACCAACCCGTCGATAAACTGGTGGAACGGGATCAGGTGGATATCGGTATGGCTGTTGCCGCCGAAGGCGGTGGCCTGGTTGTGCCGGTGTTGCGCCATTGCGAATCCCGCAGCCTCGAAGAACTCCATGAAATCTGGTCCGACCTGGTCGATCGTGGTCGCAAACGTCGGCTGGCCCCGGAAGAATATGCCAATCCTTCATTTATGGTTTCCAATATGGGCATGATGGGGGTGAGCTATTTTGATGCCATTCCCACGCCAGGTACTGCGGCGATTCTGGCTATCTCCTCAGCGGGTCCGGAAGGTATGCCGCTAACCGTGACCGCGGATCATCGCGTGGTAAACGGTGCCGAGGTCGCCCAGTATTTGAATACCCTGAAACAGAAAATTGAACACCCGGAAGAATGGATGGGCCCGATTGGCCCCGCGATTCCGGAAGGTGACTGGGATTATGATGTGGTTGTCATTGGTGGCGGACCGGGCGGCGAAGATTGCGCTCGGGATCTGGCGTCCCACGGATTGAAAGTCGCCATGATTAATGATTCCAAATATCCCGGCGGTGAATGTTTATGGCGCGGTTGCATTCCTTCCAAAGCCTGGCGTGCCGCAGCTGATCGTATTCGTGATCGTGCGCACGACGATCATTTAGGGGTGGAAGGTACGACCAAAGCGAAATTAAATTGGGAAAAACTGGAAGCCACGCGTCGTCATGTGCTGGAAACCCGTGGTGACATGGCGTTAAAGACCGATACCGGTGTACGCATTAAAGTTATCCAGGGCTTTGCATTCTTTGAAACGGATCATCGCGTGTTTGTTGATACATCCGGTAACAGCGATAATCCGCATAAGCGCGCCAAACATGGCGATGGCAGTCAGGGTGAGCATATTACTTTTGGTGCAGCAGTAATTGCCACCGGTGCGCCACCGTTTGTGCCACCTATCCCGGGTGCGATCGAAGGTTTGAAAACCGGCGATGTACTAACGTCCGATACTGTCTGGTTTCTGGAAGCGGTGCCCAAGAAGATCGGTGTGATTGGTGGTGGTGCCATCGGTGTGGAAATGGCGCAAATCTTTCAGGACTTTGGCTCCGAAGTAGTATTAGTGGAAGGTAAAGATCGTATCCTCGCCGAAGTGGAACCAGAGATTGCCAAGCAATTAACTGATGTCCTGAATGATGATCCCAATATCAAGATTTTTACCTCCGCCAAAGTGGAAGAAATCAAACACCGCACGAACAAGCGCAAGACCCAGTTAGTGTTTGAGAGTGCCGAAGGCAGCAAGCATCGTTACGCTTGTGACTATGTCATCATGGCAACAGGCAAAAGGCCTGAGCTTGATCCTTTGCAACTCCACAACGCCGGTGTGGTTACCGAAAACGGTGTTATCAAAGCCGATGCCCGCTGCCGCACTAACGTACCACACATCTTTGCAGTGGGCGATGTCATTGGTGGTTTGATGCTGGCACATACTGCCGGCCAGCAGGGCCGTGTCGCAGCCGCCAACCTGTTAGGCGAAGACATGAAGTACGACCAGAACAAGGATTCCGGTGTGATCTTTACCCGCCCGGAAGCAGCGTTTGTGGGTTTGTCGATGGAGCAAGCCAAAGCACAAGGTATCGATGCGGTGGAGGTTAAAATGCCCATGAACATTGATGCCAAGGCCATGATCAACAATGAACTGCACGGCATGATCAAAATCGTGGCGGACAAGAAAAACCACCGTGTTATCGGTGTGCATTACCTGGCAGATCATGCCGACACCCTGGTAGGTGAAGGCGTGATGATGGTTTCCGGTGAGATGACTCTGGAACAGGTGGCCAATGCTATTCATCCACATCCTACCCAGACTGAAATGTTTGGCGAAATGGCGCGCCGCTTGTTGAGCCGTTTACGTCGCAGTAGTAAGCAAAAGCAAAAAGCCGCGCCGGCTAAAAAGTAACGTTCCGCTATTCAGGTGCTTGTTTCAGCCGTTGTTACAGAGGGCTGGCAAGTACCTGACGTATCTTTGCTGATGCCAATCCAACGAATCATTTCATTGCTAAGGCTTGCGCTATCCAGTTGTATTTCCCGAGGTTTATTAAAAACTGTGAGCTGAATCACTCCAGAAAATCTACCCGCGACCGCTATTCCAGATTAAGCAGACTCTATTTTTACAGTCAACCACAGGATAAAACACAATGGGTGCAGCAGAAGATCTATCCATGGAATTGATCGGTGAGGGCGACTCCTTTAAGCATGAGTTGTGCGACATGATTGAAAGTGCGCAGATGTTTAATGACTTCGCGCGTTCAGATACGGAAGTTATCGCTGGCTACGCGCGTGCCTATAGCGTGAAAAAGGGTACCACGATTTTCAAGGAAGGCGGCAAGGGAAGCTTTATGTGCCTGGTGATTGACGGCCGGGTCGATGTGTACAAGGAAAACGACGGCAATACCAAGCGCCTCACCACTATTCGTCCTGGTAAAACCATGGGGGAAATGGCGTTATTGGATGAACTGCCCCACTCTGCGACCACGGTGGCTGTGGAAGACACCACTTTGGTGTTGATTACCAAATTTCATTTCGATCGTCTGAACGAAGAACACCCCGCCCTTGGCAACCGCATATTGCGCAAAATTGCTAAATTGTTGAGTTTGCGTTTACGGCAGACCACCGGCATTCTTTCCGACTACCTCGACTAGTCATTTTCAACAGTCCTCATCAGGCATCGCAGCGGGCCACTAGCCATTGGCAGTTCTGCTGCGCCATAAATATTGCGAAGTTGACTACTTAAAATTCAGGTTTCATCCCCCGCACGAAACCCCTATAATTCCCGGTTCCCACGTAACTGTTCAATCGGGCAAAGGTTTCTATGGCAAAAATCGACGTTAAAAAAGCAGTATTAGCCTATTCCGGAGGGCTCGATACCTCCATTATCCTGAAATGGCTACAGGACGAATATCATTGTGAAGTGGTCACTTTTACCGCGGATATCGGCCAGGGGGAAGAGGTAGAACCGGCACGCGAAAAAGCTCAGGCAGCCGGTGTCAAAGAGATCTATATAGACGACTTGCGCGAAGAATTTGCCCGTGATTTTGTCTTTCCCATGTTTCGTGCTAATGCGATTTATGAAGGCGAATATTTATTGGGAACCTCTATCGCCCGTCCCTTGATTGCCAAGCGACAAATTGAAATCGCGAATGAAACTGGTGCCGACGCGGTGTCGCATGGAGCCACCGGCAAAGGCAACGACCAGGTGCGCTTCGAACTGGGCTATTACGCGCTAAAACCTGATGTACACGTGATTGCGCCATGGCGCGAGTGGGATCTGAATTCGCGTAGCAAATTGATCGAATATGCAGAAAAACACGGCATTAGCGTGGAAAAGAAACGCGGCAAGCAGTCACCTTACTCCATGGATGCCAATTTACTGCATATTTCCTACGAAGGCGGTGTGCTGGAAGATACCTGGGCCGAAGCGGAAGAAGACATGTGGCGCTGGACAGTAGCACCGGAAAAGGCGCCCGACGAACCGACGATAATAGATCTCACCTATCGTCATGGTGATATCGTTGAAATCGACAGTGAAACACTGAGTCCGGCGCAAGTGATGGAAAAGTTAAATAATTTAGCTGCTGCAAATGGGATTGGCCGGGCGGATATTGTGGAAAACCGCTATGTGGGTATCAAGTCTCGGGGGTGTTATGAAACGCCTGCCGGCACTGTGATGCTGAAAGCGCACCGCGCTATTGAATCCATAACCCTGGATCGCGAAATTGCCCATTTGAAAGACGATATTATGCCGCGCTACGCGAAGCTAATTTATAACGGCTACTGGTGGAGCCCTGAACGCAAAGCATTGCAGTCGTTAATTGATGCTTCTCAGTCAACTGTTAATGGCCGTGTGCGTGTTAAGTTATATAAAGGTAATGTCATTATCTTGGGCCGTGATTCAGAAACCGACAGCTTGTTCGATGCTAACATCGCGACATTCGAAGACGACGCGGGTGCGTATAATCAAAAGGATGCAGAAGGCTTTATTAAAATCAATGCCCTGCGTCTCAGACTGGCATCACGCTCCTAACTAGCTGCAAGTATGCAAGGTTTATCGGGCACCACTGTTTTATCTTTTGACGAACTGATTAATTAATGTACAATGAAACTGTACGACCAGTGAGGAAAACTTTATTGGTCAAGCAACGAAAGAGTAAGGTAAGATCGATAATAACGCTAAGCTCATTCGTGAAACATTGGTGGTCACATTGCAACATCAGCTCAATTTAGTAAACGGCATCAGCAAAGGCGAACTGCTCGATATCTCCACGGTCCGGGGCGAGGGTGCGTTTGCGCTGGATAATGACGGCAACCTGCTATTTCTCAATGAAGCCGCGGAGCGTTTGCTAGGTTGGGAGTCTGCCAGCCTGGTCGGCAAGAATTTTTTCGACGCGGTTAAATTTAAAGTAGATGCCATCGCTTCCCTGGGTGCTACCGAATGTGCAGCTGTGAAAAGTGTCGGCTGTTCCCATCTCCATAAAGGCGCCAATATCACCCGCAAAGACGGCGCCATTCTTTCCATTGTATTTGTCAGTATGCCTTTATTCGATAAAGGCAGGGTATGCGGCAAAGTATTTGTGTTCCGTGAATACAAGAATGCCAGCATCGAGGAAGAGCTCTATCGCAGCATCATCGAAGGCGCCGGCAGCGCAATTATCAAGCTTGATCTGACTGGAAAAATTGTTTTTGCCAATCAATATGCCAATGATCTGTTCGGTAACAACATCGATGCGAATCTTCCTACCAAGGTCGTGATGGCGTTGCAGCAGGACCCCGATTCATTGACCAGCCAGATGTGCATCAAGAAACAATGCCGCACGGCCAATGGTCGCAGCAAGATGATTTCCTGGACGGTTCGGGTGCTGCACGGTATTAACGCGAAAGTGGTCGGTGTAATCTGTGTGGGTAATGATGTCACCGAGAATCCGCAATCATTGCAAAGCGGCCAGGGAATCCAGAGTGAATTATTGCCTGATAAAACGCTGACTCATACGGTGCTGGATCATATTGGTGATGGGGTGATAACCGTTGGTAAGGACGGTTGTGTCGATTATTTGAACCCGGTCGCTGAACAACTCACCGGTTGGGCATGTCACGAAGCCAAAGGCCAGCCCTTAAAAGATGTATTTCATGTGGTGGATGAAAAATCCCGTGAACCCAAGATTCATTCCATATTTGACCGGAACTACGGTTCCCGCCGACAGCATCCAAGAAAATCACTTTTATTACGTAAGGATGGCTGGGAGTTTACCATCGAGGATTCTTCATCAAAGATTAGAGACCAACAAGGGAATGTGATTGGTGCCGCGATCATCTTTCGTGATATTACCGAACTGCAAGGCATGGAACGCTGGATGTTGTATGAGGCAACCCATGACGCCCTGACCGGATTAATCAATCGTCGCGAGTTCGACTCACGTTTAAATCAGGCGCTAGCCGCAGCGCGAGCGGAGGGTCGCCATTATGCTTTATGTTATATCGATATCAATAAATTTAAACTGATTAATGAGACCCATGGCAGGGATGCGGCTGACGAGCTGCTGAAACAGGTCGCCACTTTACTGCACTCCAAAGTGCGCGATACCGATGTCCTGGCCCGTCTGGGAGGAGATGAATTTGCGGTATTACTGAATAATTGCTCTATTCATAACGCGCTGGAAGCCGCGAACGCATTTCGTGAAGCAGTGCGCGATTATAAATTTGCCACGAACGGGGAAATCATCAGCCTGGGAATCAGTATCGGGCTGGTGCCAATCAATGCCGATGCTGGGGGTGTTGCGGATGTCATGGGCCTGGCCGATGCGGCTTGTTATGTGGCCAAAGACAAAGGTAATCATCGAATCCATGTTTATCGTGCACAGGACGTTGCGTTAAAGCAACGTCATGCCGATTTGAAATGGGTTCAGCGCATTCGCCGAGCCCTGGAAGAGAATCAGTTTCGTTTGTTTTGTCAAAGTATTGTTCCATTGAATGTGCCGGATGCCCACTCAGCGCATCATGAAATCCTGTTGCGCATGCTGGATGAGAAAGGTGAGTTGATACGACCCAGTGCATTTTTATCTGCCGCGGAACGTTATTCCCTGATGCCTTCGATTGATCGTTGGGTGGTGCAACACGCACTGGATTTACTGGATGAACGTATGAGGCGGAACCAGCACATCGGGATATTCGCGATTAATTTGTCAGCGCAGTCGCTGGACGATGAAAATTTTCTGAGTTTTGTTATCGATCAATTCGATAAGTCAATCGTGCCGCCCTCGCATATCTGTTTTGAAATTACTGAATCCACCGCTATTTCCAACCTGATCAGTGCTACACGCTTTATGTCTATTTTGCGCGGCATGGGTTGCAAGTTTGCGCTGGATGATTTTGGCCGCGGCTTTTCATCCTACGGTTATTTGAAAAACCTGCAAATTGACTATTTGAAAATTGATGGTTCATTTGTCCGGGATCTTGCCAACGATCCTGTGGACCATGCCATGGTTGAATCCATTAACCAGATCGGTCATATCATGGGCGTTCAGACCATTGCGGAATTCGTGGAAACCCAGGATGCGCTGGAAAAACTTATAGCCCTGGGTGTGGACCATGTTCAGGGTTATCAACTGGGCAAACCAAGACCAATGTGGCATAGTTTCCAATCGCTCCCTCCAGGTGGTAAGATTCAGTAACACTGAATACGCATCATTTTCCTTCGTTCAAATTACATTTTTTTATTTTAACAGTTCATTGCTGAAAAGGACTGTCATCAGCTGGCGTTGCACTATTATGCAACTGATGCAGTTGTTGTTGTTGCGGTGGTCGTTGAAACTTTGTATAGACTCGATATTTATAGCACCCAATTGTAGTCGGTGAATTATCCATATGTCGGTGAAAGCTTCCGAAATTAAACTGATCAACCGCGTTGCAGCCGGCGAAGAAACCGCGCTTGTACAACTTTTTCAGAGCAGTAGCGAAATTGTTTACCGCTATTTAAAACGTCTTACCGGTGATAGTGATCAGTCGGACAGGTTTTTGGTCAAAACTTTCCAGCAGGCCTGGCAATCAGCAAGCGATTATGACCAGAAGCTGGCGCCAGGCAGCTGGTTGTTACAACTGGCGCGCAACGCAGTTTTATCCGGCGGAGAGATTAACAAGGCATCGAAATCCCTGGAGGATGCCGAGGCGACAGATAATATTGTCGCATTGGATCGACAAAAAGTTTTCGTCAGGGCAATGGATTCAATGCCACTTGAGTTACGTGACTCCCTGGTACTGGTGCTAATGCATGTATTTACCTATCACGCTATTTCGGAAATTATGGGGCGAAGCATTGATGAAGTGAAAGCAGGCGTTTTTGAAGCTAAAAATGCGTTGAAGGAAAGGCTGAAACAATACGGCATCAAAAAGCATGAAGTATCCAAATCTAATATTTTGCGCGAACTCATTCCCCTGTATATCAATGGCGCACTGGCCGGCAAACATAAAATCGCCTTTGAAAAATCACTCAAGAACGATCCAAATCTCAAACAGGAGTACATGGAATTTTACGAAATCGAGGCTTATTTTGATCAGCTTGACACGGTGAGCAAACCGCATCTTGATCGCCTGTATACCACCGTTAAAAATAGCCTGGATAATCTGCAAGAACAATCTGACGCTGAGGTCGAGGAAGAGCAGAGCACAAGTGCGAAAGCTGACTTTCTACACGTAATGTTATCCTCGCCGCGGACGGGTTGGGGCGTGGCAATCCTGCAGTTCATCATTTTGCTCATTGTACTACTGTTTGTTACTCCTGATGATTCTGACTCTGTCGAACCAAATATTACAGCAGCGCAAATTCTGCAACAGCAAAGTAAAGGCAAGAATATTAATGTTATTTTTCAGGACGATGCTAAGCATCAGCAAATTCGTGATTTGTTGCTGGCGTTGCAGGCAGAAGTGCACAGCGGACCAACCGAAATCGGCTTATATACTATTACCATAGAAGGCGATGAACGGCGCGTGCAGGAAGTGCTAAACACGTTGAGAAATTCCGGCGTAGTCGTCTTGGCCGATCTGGGTTATTAGTATCAGATCAATGCCTAATTACAGTCCTATTTAAAGTAAATAACCACAGGAGTGTCACGAGTAATGCGTATATTGCACACTATGATCCGTGTCGGAAATCTGGAAAAGTCGATTCAGTTCTATACCGAAGTATTGGGGATGAAACTATTGCGACAAAAAGACTATCCGGATGGCGAGTTTACGCTGGCTTTTATTGGTTATGGCGAAGAAGCCGAGAATACCGTGATTGAGCTTACCTATAATTGGGGAACTGATCGATATGATCTTGGCGAAGGCTTTGGACATATCGCGTTGGAGGTCGACGACGTTTATCAGGCAGCGGAAGAAATTCGCAAGCGTGGTGGTAAGATTATCCGTGAACCGGGTCCCATGAATGCCGGTACCACGATAATTGCCTTTATTGAAGACCCCGACGGTTATGCAATCGAGCTGATTGGTAAGAAACAATAAACGACATAACCGAAAAAGATGATGGAGCAGCAACTCCATCATCTTTTGTTACTGTACCAGCAAGCATTTAGTGAACAGGATCGGCTGTACCGGAAAAAGTGCTGTCAACCGGAGCTGATGATTTTTTTCTGAGTAGTTTTTCTTTAATCCAAATTCCATTGTTTGATATCACCACACTTCCGGTTTCGGTCAACCATTCATAATTACCATGTTCCTGTAGAATGTCCCGCACACGCTCGATGCGTTTTGCGGATTCGTCCAGCGCCTCGCAATTAAAAAGGCACATGGATTTGTCGGCAATAGCCTGCCAGCCGTTGTTCCAGTGCACGGCAAATGCGGCCACCAACATTGTTACCATCAACGGAATTGACATCCAGCGCACGCCTAGCCCAATTAGTAATGCCAGAGCACCGATAACTTCGGCGGAGGTAGCGAGAAAAGCCATTACGGCTGGCACGGGCAGCCCCAGACCCCAGTCCGGATTGCCAAACCAGGCAACGGTGTTGTCAAATGAATTCCACTTATTGGTGCCGGCCATCCAGAAAACAGGGAATAAGTACAGGCGTAATAACAGGGGCGCCAGGAAATCCGCTTTTCTTGTCAGGTCCAGGTGTTCCTGAAATTTGTGCAGTTGCTTTATCATGATTGTTCTCCGATAACTATTTGTATGTCCCAAGAAGAACGTCGCGTTCAAACCACTCTTGCATTGTCTGCAGGCCACCGGATATCACGATATCAGGTTTAGGGTGCTGCAGATCTGTTGCGATCTGTTGAAGTAGTTGCATACCACAGCGTTTTGTTTCAGATTGGGAATTAAGTTTTATGACATTTAGTAGATGTGCGGTTATCGGATTCATTTCCATAAATTGTACTTCGTCACTGTTATCACGATAAACCAGCAAGTGGATGGCGCTTCGTGCAGCAGGTAAATAATCCGGGCCAATACGATGTACCGGGTATTGATAATAGAGAAGCCAGGCGAGTGGGGATAAGTAAGGTATTTCAGACGCGAAGTCACCACGGTAATTGATGGTTTCCCATTCAGGTTCTTCATTTGCTATATTGAGAGCGATTTCCACCCATTCATAGTGCGCCAGCTCAATTAGAAAACCGGGATCATCGGTTTGTGGGGAAAATTCGTTTTGCAAATAACTTACAAATTCCTCGCCGAGTTTCATAAATATGGGCGTCTTACTTTTATGATTGGCCACGAAATCGCGAACGATACTATGCCAGCGAGCTTCAGGAGTAACCTGCTTTAAAACCGGAAAAAAATTGGCAAGTAAATCTTCAATATTGTTGTAAACCAGCTCGCGATAGATATCCATACGGCGTTCTTCGATGCCCGGTGGTGTCGCACGTTGCTCAGGATTCCTGATAGTTGCCGTGAATGCATATTGATGTTGTTGAAATTCCTGCAATACACATTTCGTGTCAGTGTTGTTGCCCGAAGATTTCATATAATTGCTGTTCATAGATTTCACATGCAGCCAGCTGATGTATTATTTTGCAGGTGTTGTTCTTGTGCAGCATGAATGCGGTCTACTTCTGTGAGTAATACTTCCAGGGGAGGGATGTTGAAATCCCGTTCCAGCAAGGTAGGCACTAACCCAAAGCGGTTGTAAGCTTTATCAAGCAGTTCCCACACTGGATCGATCACATCGGCGCCATGGCTGTCAATAATGAGGTCATCTGCTTCGTTGTAATGACCGGCAATGTGAAAATAACCAACGCGATCTGCGGGCATGGCATTCAGAAAAGTTTGCGCATCGTAGCCATGATTAATACTGTTAACGTAAATATTGTTAATATCCAGCAATAGACCGCAATCCGCTTTTTCCAGAACCGCCAGTATAAAATCGATTTCTTCCATCTCCTTGCCGGGCGCGTGGGTATAATACGATGCGTTTTCCATGGCAATGCGACGCCCGAGTATTTCCTGTGCCTGCAGGATTCTTTGCGCAACGTAATCGACTGCTTTTTCGGTAAAGGGAATTGGCATCAGGTCATAGAGATGACCATCATCACTACAATACGTTAGATGTTCGGAATAATACTGAATGCCGTGTGTATTGAGAAAATCGCGGATGTTTTTTACCAGCTCAATATCCAGTGGCGTCGGGCTGCCGATGGAAAGCGATAGCCCATGTGTGACAAAAGGGTGGCGTTCGGTTACAGCCCGAAATTGCCTGGCATGTTTGCCGCCGAGTGTCATCCAGTTCTCCGGTGCTACTTCAAAGAAGTTGATGGTGTCGGGGATTTGGTTTTGCAGCGAATCCAGCATGACTCGCCGCAAACCAAGACCCGCGCCGCGCACAGGACAAGTAGTTGATATGTTGTTGTAAACCATATTGGCGCTGTTATTACTCATGATTAAACTGCTTTGTCAGCTTTCTTATCACCACATTTGGATTCACCACAACTGCCGTCTTTGGATTTTTTAGGCGCTTTTTTGGCTTTATCATCACCGCATTTGGATTCGCCACAGCTACCATCTTTTTTGATTTTCTTCTCGGCTTTTTTATCGCCGCATTTGGATTCACCACAACTGCCGTCTTTCTTTGCCTTGCTACCATCTGCGTCGGCAACCATGTAGCCATTCCCGAGGTCACTAAATGCGAACGGATTCATGTCAGCAGCGACTACCGGGCTTGCCGCGATAGTGCCTATTAACGCAGTGGTACCAATTGCTAAAGATAATGCATTTTTACGGGTCTTCATGTCTGAATCTCCTTTATTTGCCAGGGAATTTAAAACTACAAAACACAAGGTTTGGCAAATAGTGACTGTGAGACACGATTTGTTACAGAGAATTTTTATAAATGTTTAATGGAGAATTAACTTGTTGATTTGCCTGTGGCGCGAAGATGTTTGTCGGGGTGGGGAACTAAATATCTAAACCGGTGGTTGGCTAACTTAGCCTGGCAATACATTCCAGGTAAAGCTCGTTGTTCGGCATGCTATGGTTGCGCTGCGCTTCCCAGATCATTTGCGCCAGGCATTCCATGATCTGGTGTTCAACAATATGCGGGTCCTGGTGTTTATTCAGTAAACGTTGATAGTGATGCTTGATCCCAAACGGTTGGTCTATGCTGATTTGTTCTTTAATGGCAATGTGCAGTCCCATATGCAGGAACGGATTGGTTTCTCCCATTTCAGGGAAGTAATCCTTGTCCTGACTGGCTTCAGGATTTGCCAATAATGCGTGATATTCCGGATGCAGCTGGATAACCTCAACAATGAGTGATTCCATGGGTTCCAGTACGTCCTGGTTAATATGTTTGCGCCAGGACTGAAAGAACATCTGCCGGCTTTGGTCGCGGTCAATATTAAACATGCTGTGTTCCGCTAGTCGTATACTTTATCTTTGTATTCACACAAGTCCTCGATGACGCAGGCGCCGCAACGCGGTTTTCTCGCAACACAGGTGTAGCGGCCATGCAGGATTAACCAATGATGCGCATCGTGTTTGAATTCATCCGGTACAAACTTTAACAATTTGAGCTCCACTTCCAACACATTTTTTCCCGGCGCGATCCTGGTGCGGTTGGCGACCCGAAAAATATGGGTATCCACTGCAATCGTGGCTTCGCCAAATGCCGTATTGAGAATTACATTGGCGGTTTTGCGCCCCACTCCTGGCA
>Ga0111151_1071_pt1 | contig 12543 bp, 9 predicted proteins | sample DeeMarSeWOR28_12_FD_80257 | JGI IMG/M metagenome (GOLD analysis project Ga0111151, IMG submission 80257) | Gammaproteobacteria bacterium SG8_15 | reverse complement strand
ACACGAACCTGCACTGCATGGAAATCAGTTGTCGAACAATTACCCAGCTGATTCCCTTATTTTCGTTGGTCGATTAAGCGCCTGCTGCCATGCGCGACGCGCGCTTGCGATCGCTTTCGGTCAGTATCTTTTTCCGCAAACGGATAGAACGCGGCGTCACTTCCACCAGTTCGTCGTCATCAATGAATTCCAGTCCGGCCGCACGGATGTTGGTCAGTTGTTTGGCTTTGAGAGGATTCACTACCAGGTCATTGTCGCGAGAGTGAATGCCGATAATCATACCTTCATACACTTCGTCACCATGGCCAATAAACAAGCGACCACGCTCCTGCAAATTAAACAGCGCATATCCCAGCGCCTTGCCGCGGCAGTTGGCAATCAACACACCGTTAATGCGTTGACCAATCTCGCCTTTCTTCACCGGCGCGTAGCGATCGAACACGCTGTATATCAAGCCGGTGCCCTGTGTGGCGGTAAGGAATTCGGTACGAAAGCCAATCAAGCCACGCGCCGGCATCACGTAGTCCAGGCGCACTCGCCCTTTGCCGTCGGGAATCATGTCTTTGAGTTCGCCGCCACGTTCACCCAGCTTTTCCATTACCGTACCCTGGTGTATTTCTTCTACGTCCACCGTGACCTGCTCGTAAGGTTCATGAGTGACGCCGTCGATATGCTTTTGAATCACTTCCGGGCGCGATACACCCAGTTCGTAACCCTCGCGGCGCATGTTTTCAATGAGTACAGACAAATGCAATTCCCCGCGACCCGAGACTTTAAACTTGTCCGGATCTTCAGTGTCCTTCACACGCAGCGCTACGTTATGTACCAGTTCCCGGTTCAGGCGCTCACGGATTTGCCGGCTGGTAAGGAACTTACCGTCCTGGCCAGCAAAAGGTGAGTTATTGACCTGGAAAGTCATGCTCACTGTCGGCTCATCCACCGTTAACGGTGGCAGCGCTTCCACGCAAGTGGGATCGCATAAAGTATCGGAAATATTCAATTTCTCCAGGCCGGTGAACGCAATGATATCCCCCGCCTGTGCGACAGGGACTTCGACCCGCTCCAGGCCAAGAAATCCCAACACCTGCAAGACCCGGCCATTACGGGTGTTACCGTCCTGGTCGATGATAGTGACCGCTGTATTGGTCTTTACCTTGCCGCGGGTAATACGACCGATGCCGATAACGCCCACATAACTGTTGTAGTCCAGGGAGCTCACCTGTAATTGCAACGGGCCTTCTATGTCGACCTGCGGCGGTGAAACATGCTCAACAATAATCTTGAACAGGGGTTCCATATTGCCTTCACGCACGTGGGAGTCGAGGCTGGCGTAGCCCTGCAAGGCTGAGGCGTAGATCACCGGGAAATCCAGCTGCTCATTGGTGGCGCCCAGGCGATCGAACAAATCAAAAGTCTGGTCCACCACCCAGTCCGGACGCGCTCCGGGTCGGTCGATTTTATTCACCACCACGATGGGGCGTAGTCCCTGCGCCAGGGCTTTTTGCGTCACAAAACGGGTTTGCGGCATGGGACCGTCCACCGCGTCCACCAGCAACAGGACCGAGTCCACCATGGACAGAATGCGCTCCACTTCGCCGCCAAAGTCGGCGTGGCCGGGGGTATCTACGATATTGATTCGATAGTCGTTCCACTTGATAGCGGTGTTTTTCGCCAGGATGGTAATGCCCCGCTCCTTCTCCAGGTCATTGGAGTCCATTACCCGTTCCTGCGCATCGCCGCGGCTCACCAGGGTGCCGGATTGCTGCAATAATTTGTCGACAAGGGTGGTTTTGCCATGATCAACGTGGGCGATGATGGCGATGTTTCTAAGTTGTTCTATCACGGGATGGCTCTCACTGATGGTTACAGATTGGACACTACGGGTAAAAAGAGTGGCGATTATATAGGAAACTCACCGTTTGTGCGGCGGTTTTATGCAATCTTTATGCGAAATATTTTTAAATAGCATAAAAAAACCGCCGGCCACTCTGGGACAACCGGCGGTTTTTAAAGTTTTACTTACTATCGAAATTAAACCATCACATTACAGCGGCTTAAGTTGACGAGCTTCCTTACTGGCTTTTAAAAAGCCGTATTTGGCGTAAATATCTTGCGCGTCTTCGGTCGCCAGGTATTGCAGGAACTTATCCGCATTTGCCTGGTTTTTGCCGTCAGTCAACTTGCCAATGCGGTAAGCCACTTTTTCCTGCTTGTTATAAGGTGCAGGAATCGGCACACCGTCGATTTTACGGCCTTCGGTTTTGGCTTCCTGCACTTCCGTAGTCCAAACGATACCTACATCCGCTTCACCGTTTTCGATACGATGCGGGGTTTCGCGATGATGGCGAGAGGTAAACCAGGTTTTGCCTTCCACTGCCCAGCAGCCCTTGCACTCTTTACCGCCGGTCACTTTTTCATGCAAACCCAGGTCCTTTAACATTTCAGAACCGTAGAACTTGAAGATACCTTCGGTCAAGGGGTTGGGATGCGATTGCACGATGTCATCGCGCGCCAGGTCTTTGGGGCCCTGAATGTTTTTCGGATTACCCGCAGCCACCATTAATTCCAGTTTATTGTGGGTGTAGGTCATACCCTCTTTCATGCGGCCTTCTTTTTTCATCTTCACCAGATGCTTGCCGTTTACGCTGGCGAACAAATCCGGTTTTTGATTGGTTTTCTTGCCATCGATTTCGCCCTGCTTCAGCAATTGATTTTTCAAAATCTGTCCGGGCGGGATGGTTTCCACGTAAACGGTTTTGATATCTGGATTTTTCTTCTGGAAGTCCTTGATCAAGTCTTCCATAACCATGAATTGATTTCCTGCCAGGTACATGACCAGGTCAGAGGTGTAGGAGTCTTCAATCTTGCCGTAATCAATTTTGCCATCAACATGAAAAGTGCGGTAATCATGTCCATGACCCGCATCTTTAGCCGCGATAGCAGATACACTGTATACACCAGGTACCAATGCTGTCGCCAATAATGCTGGCAGCAGTTTCTTGGTTAGTTTCATATATCCTCTCCTCCAGTTAATGAAGTATATAGTTGTCTATGGATGTAGATGATGCGTGAGACATCAGTACTTTTTCTAAGAGGTATAGGTGCCGCGTAATACCTAAAAGAAACTTCTAATTTAATTATCAAAGCCGCTTGGCGAAATTAAATCTAAATGCCATTCAGACTGCAGTAAAATCCAGCAAGGATTAATAACAGCCTAAATTCGAGCACCAATAGTAACCAAGGAAGATATTGAACAGTAACTAGGGCAAACCCTAAGTTTAAGTTAAAAAACGTGCAGTCAACTTCTGCAGCTATTCGCTTTGTGCCACCTACGAGACCGGCAGTTAATTTAGAGTATTACCAGTTGTTTATATAGGAAGCACCAATTAAAATATCACCAGTTGCGCTTTATACCGCCGCGTTTTATCCGCAGTCTTCGGAAGATTTGTTGGTGGGTATTAATAAACAGTGGTACGAAAGCGGACGAAAAATATGGCACCGCTTAGTGTTTACAAAAACTGATGTCGACAAAGTTTGATGCGTCAGGAATGTTGTTATAGAAGTCGGTGGGATTAACTTTACGGTATAGCGAGAAACTTTTCGTTGCTGTGTACTTCTCTTGCGGCAAACTCAACATTGCAGGCAAAAAAAAGCGCCGGTTAATGACGGGAACCGGCGCATATCCTCCTATCCATAATAAAGAAGCAAAGTGTTGCCACAATCGCATTAGAACAACCAAGCGCTTCAAGTGATTGCATGTGCCAAGGCTCGCATCAACCGTTCAATCCAGCATGAAAGAAACCGTGGGGTCACTGGTTGTGGTTTAGTTTCATGCTGCTTACTTGGCGTCGACCAGGTCGAGAAATCCGAAATACTCATCAACGGAGTCCCACTCTATTGAGTAGCTTGATAAGTATTTCTCAAGCAAGCTGCCTTGGCGAAAGCTCTCATTTGCGGCGCTTGACTGCAAATGCATGCAAAGGCATTTATACTATAGCAACCGCCGTGCCAACTTTATTTTTTTATTATAATCAATGAGATAGATGGATTAACGGGAACGTGGTGAGATTTTTCTCTGCTAGAGTGTCGCAAGCACACGACACAATCTGGAGAATTAATATAACCAATTGTTTTTTAGTTATTTTTCAGTGTCGCTGCGATGCGACATATCCGAGGCTTGTCCGGCTTTTTGCAACAGTGCCCGGCGTCACCTGGCTAAAACTAGTCAACCGATTGATTTATATTAATTTATTTTACACAAAGCCGGGCAATCAAGTGGCTTTCTTGAACAGGTTAGGATCAATGTTGTGGCGATTCAATAGCCGATAAAATTCCGTGCGGTTACGTTTGGCTAATTTAGCCGCCTGACTGACTTTACCCGAGGTGATTTGTAGCAGATGACAAAGGTAATCTCGTTCGAAACGTAACTTGGCCTCTGAATAAGTGGGAATATCCGGCGACGGGCTTACTGGCGCACGTTACCCGGCCAGGGCGCTGATACCAGCATCTCCATCGCCTCTGGTGAGAAGGCGGTGATTTTTTTCTGCGTCTTTTCAGTAATGGTTTTCAGGAAGTGCTGCGTTAGCAAGGGTATATCCTCGCGCCGCTCACTCAACGTAGGAATTTCAATAGACACCACATTCAGACGATAATACAGGTCTTCACGAAACTCGTTCTTTTCCATGGCTTCGTCAAGATCCTTGTGGGTGGCGGAGATAACCCGCACATCCACTGCGACACTTTCGGTACTACCTACCGGCCTGACCATATTTTCCTGCAACACGCGCAAGAGTTTTGCCTGCAACGCCAGCGGCATGTCCCCAATCTCGTCCAGGAATAAGGTGCCGCCGCCCGCTGCCAGGAACAAACCTTCATGGTCTTTGGTAGCACCGGTAAAAGATCCCTTGCGGTGACCAAACAATTCAGATTCCAGCAAGGCTTCTGGAATGGCGCTACAGTTAATTGCAATAAACGGTTTCTTATGACGTGGACTGGCCTTGTGTATCGCGTTAGCAAAGAGTTCTTTACCACTTCCGCTGGCACCATTGAGAAACACGCTGACATCACTCTGCGCGATCAACTTGGCCTGGGAAAGAATATCCTCCATCACCGGACTACGGGTAATAATCGCACTGCGCCAGCTATCATCGCCCTCGCCGTCATCCTGTTTTTTACCGGACAATGTCAAGGCTTTGTTGATGTGCTCCACCAGCGCTTTACCATCAAAGGGCTTGGACAGAAAACTGAATACGCCGCGTTTGGTGGCGTCCACCGCCTCGGGGATGGTGCCATGCGCGGTGAGAATAATAACCGGCAAGGAGGGGTTGGATTCATGAATCGCGTCGAACAACGCAAGGCCATCCATACCTTCCATGCGCAGGTCAGTCACCACAATATCGGGCCGCACCACGGACATGGAAGCCAGTGCTTTTTCCGCGCTTTCCACTGCAGTAACGTTATAACCCATTCGACAACAAGGACTTTGGGATTTGCCATATGCTACAACCTTCGCAACCTGACCGATTATTACTGGCTGCGTCTTTGAATCATACTCTCTTCAATGGATTTTAGTGCTTCGAGCTTCTCTTCCGCCTGTTTACGCTTGCTGATTTCCTGGCGCAACTGCTCTTCCAGTTGATTATAACGCTGATGCTCCGCAACCTGCGAATCGATAATTGCCAGCATAAATTCCGCATACTCCTTGAATGCCGGCACCGAATCATCGTTGCTGTTCATAATATCGGTAAACATCTGTTTTGCTTGATTAAGATCATGAAAATCCGTGCCAGGTTTCAACAATAACATGGCGCGCTTCAAACCACTGCGGTCATTGGGGCGAATAAAATAAGCATCATTAATACGCTTGAATTCTTCCGACAGTTGATCCTTAGATAATCCGTTAATAAAACGGGAATAACGCAACATTGCCAGCAGTGAATCATTGGCCGAAACCAGCGGCGTTTCGATGGACGCTGCAGTATTGACGCTGGCAGCCTGCGCGGACTGGCTTTTGTCCTGGCCCTGCTGCCCTTCAGAATCCTGTTCACCTGTTGCCGTTGCAGCGCAGCCGCTAACCGATATAGCAATCACTGCGAAATAAATGGCTGAAATTCTGACCTTGTTAAAATACCTGTAACCGGTCTTCATCAACAATGGGTGCCTCCTCATTATACGATTGTAGCGGCAGCCTCAATGACAAATGGGCGCCTGAGGGCTGATTATCGGTCACTTCAATATGACCACCATGGGCCTGGATAAACTCTTTCACAATCGACAGTCCCACGCCGGTCCCTTTAATGTGTCCGGTTGCCTTTGCTTCTCCCTGGAAAAATGCATCAAATACCCGGTGTTTTTCTGCGTCACTTATTCCGGGCCCGTCATCAATAATATCGACTCGTGCGTCTAATCCCACTTGTTGCACTGCGATAGCAAGTCGACCATTGGCTGGGGAATATTTAACTGCGTTCGACATCAGGTTGTCTATGACGACACGCAACATTTCTTTGTCCCCATTCACTACGATAGGTTCAAGTTTTGTCTTGAGATGCAGCTTTTTAGCCATAATGGCAAGTTTTTGATCATTTAAAACGCGACGCACCAGTTTATCAAGACTAACCTGTTCGTTATGCAGCTTGGTCATCTTGGTGTGCGCAATACTGAAGTTCAACAGATCTTCAATTAATTGTTGTAGTTTGCTTGTGTTGGATACCAGAATTTCCACCACTTGTCGCTGCCGCTGATTTAAATTACCAACCACGCCATCATCCAGCAAATCAGCACCTTCACGTATCGCTGTCAATGGTGTTTTTAATTCGTGCGAAACATGGCGTACGAATTTCGCCTTTTCTTCTTCTACTTCCGCCAGGCGCATGCGCAACCAGTCAAGGCGCTGACCCAGGTATTGTAAATCCTCCGGACCGGTCACATAAACCGGTTCATTGAATTCCCCACTACCCAATGTCTTGATGGCATAGTCGATTTGCCGTATCGGTCGGGACAGAATAATGGAAAATGTGATGACAATAATGATAATGGTGGGAATCAAAGTCAAACCCACCCAGACAAACTGATTTTGCGCAGTGGCCGCCATATCATGCAATACCTGCACTTCGGTATCGATCACCCGGTTACTACCCGCCAGAACCTTGCGAGCCAGATCCGATGCGACACCGAATTTTTCCACTGCGTTTTTCGCCGCCGGGCTGTTATAGCGTTGTCTGGTGAGTGTGCGATAAACGGAATTTTCTATCTTGATCAATCCCTGCAACTGATCGTGCATGGATTTGTCCAGCTGAAATTCCAGCAAGCTGTCCGCGGCTCTGGCAAATAGTTCGTGATTTTCCTGAAAACTTTTTAATAACGCCGCATCCCCCAGAATCTGGTACTGTCGACCGGCCCGTTCCAGCCGAGTAAGAATTTCCACCAGGGTACGGCTGGTCTGTGTGGCCTTGGCCGCCTGGTACACCGCCTGCTGACTTTGTTTGGCCACCTGGTCCATATATACCGCCGCATAGCCCACTGCCACCAGCAACGGCAACACAGCAAAACAAAACCCGATCAAGAGTAACTTGCGGAACGATTTTGGTTGGGGAAAAATCATAATATTTTCTGAGGGTTACTTCACTTCCGCGAATCTTGCGCTATGGTTGCCGGCACTCGCCAGGGTGCAGTTATCGTCCTGTAGGTCCTGTAAAAAATATCGACCAAAATATCCGGAACTTGTTAAGCAGACTGGTAATGTGGATACGACTGTTAACAACCATTTCCAGCAGTTATCCAGGAATATTTACCCCGACGACTTATACCTGAAAAATGGTGCCAGGAGAAATAAACTTGCGCCCGCATTATCGTTCTGCGCTACGACATTTTACGCAATTAATGCTGCCCCGATGCTACATTCGATTGCTGTACCGTAGAGTCGGCATGCAGCACGTGACAAGGCAGGCTCTATCTCCCTGATTTATAAACTATTGAACCTGTACGCGCAAGCAGCGTGATTTACCCGTATTCAGCTTTATTTTCAGCGCCAGCAGCCGATAAGTTCTCAAATAAAGAGTGAAATTCTAATTTAAAAATATGGGCTTAGAATCCAGTAAGCAGTTAAGACACCAGCCGGATATCGATGAATATCACTCGCGTAGTAAATTCGTCGCCGTGGGTTTTATTACGATATTGGCCGTACTGGTCGTTATTCTGGTGCTCTGGGTGAATAACACCTCCTCCAGCAGTACGCGCCTTGAGAATATCGTCGAACGCCAGAATCAGACCCGCCTGCTGGCAAACATGCTTTATGCGGTTCAACAACGCTCTCTTTCGCTGCATCGCATGCTGGATCTGGATGATATCTTTGACCAGGATGATTATTACATTCTGTTCCGCCAGCATGGCGAAATGTATCTGAAGAACCGCGAAAAGTTACTGGCAACTCATCTCACCGAGCGGGAACGGGAAACCCTGGCAGCGGCCGACAAACTGGCCACCTACGGTGGTATCACCCAGCAGCGCGTTGCAGATCTTATTGCCCAGGGACAACGCTCTGCTGCCCACGAGTTACTAATCGAAGATGTGTTTCCCAATCAGAATACACTGATCGAAAAACTGCGCAGTATTTTTGATTCGCAGCGCGACGTAGTGGAATCTGAGTTATATTCAGCAACCGACGAACATCATGCCACTTACTGGTTTATATTCTCCCTGGGCAGCGTCGCTTTAGTACTGGGCATATTTACCATTTTTGTGGTAAGAAGAACGGCGCAATCGGACGCGCAATTATTCGATCAAAGCCAGTGGATTCGCGCCCTCTACGAAATTTCTTCCATGTCCGGTCTTTCCCCTGACGAACAGATCAACGAGACCCTGAAGCTGGGTTGCCAACTGTTAAACATGGAGATCGGTAAAGTATGTCACGTGGACAAAACCAAAAACATGAATTATTTCCTGAATGTGGTAGCCCCGGAAGATTATTCGGTAAAAGCCGGTCAGGAAATCCCCCTGGAAAAAACCTTTTGCAGCTTCACTGTCAATGCCGACGATGTGATTGCGATTCCCAATGTACAGGTATCCAAGCATGCCAGTTATCCCTGTTATGAATTCTCACAGGTGGAATCCTATATCGCGTTACCGTTACACGTAAATCAGCTCAGTTACGGCACAGTCAACTATGCGAGCACCCGTCCCCGCGAAGCTTTCACAGACAATGACATCGAGTTGTTGCGCCTCATTACGAACTGGATCAGCGTCACACTGGAACGCAAGATCTCGCAGCAGATCGCTGTTGCCAAGGAGACTGCGGAAGCCGCCAGCAAAACCAAGAGCAGCTTCCTGGCAAACATGAGTCACGAACTGCGCACACCATTGAATGCCATACTGGGTTATAACGAGCTGCTACGCGAAGAAGTCATTGATGATGGCAATACCAAGTACCTCGACGACATCAGTAAAGTGGACATAGCAGGGAAGCACCTGTTGTCTCTCATCAACGACGTGCTCGACTTGTCAAAAATCGAAGCCGGGAAGATGGAAGTCTACCTGGAGCAGTTTGCCCTGAAACCCCTGGTTGAGGAAATCTATGGCACGGTATTGCCGCTGATGGAAAAAAACCAGAACATATTGCAGCTCGAATATGATGACAGCATTAATTTCGTCAATGCCGACCTGACCAAGGTGCGCCAGATTCTGTTTAATCTGCTGAGTAATGCTGGCAAGTTTACCGAAGACGGTACTATCAAACTGATTGTTGCATCGGAACAAAAGAACACGGAAACCTGGATCAGGTTTGTCATTAAGGATACCGGCATCGGCATGAACCGGGAACAACTCAACAGGCTGTTTGTGTCTTTCTCACAAGCCGACTCAAGCACACAACGTAAATACGGCGGCACCGGGCTTGGGCTTTCCATCACTTACCGGCTCTGCCAGTTGCTCGGTGGCTCAATCAATGTCGACAGCGTGCCGGGTGTTGGCTCCACATTCACCGTCCTGCTGCCTACCACCATCTCTGTCAAACCGTCTACGGATCTCGACGCCAAAGCGGTAAACAGCTAGCCCTTCTTTCCCTATCCGGAAAAGCATACAATACCTGCTCTCCTAGTACGTACTAAAGAGTTAAACCAGAGTCATCCCAGGGAATTGTAAATATCATGCAACAGGTAATGGAAATCAAAAACCTGGTGAAAAAGTTTGGCAGTTTTACCGCTGTCAACGGTATTGACATGACTTTGCATGAAGGTGTCTGCCTGGGTTTACTGGGTCCTAACGGTGCCGGCAAAACTACTACTATCGAAATTCTGGAAGGGATTGCCGAGCCTACCAGCGGTTCTATTTTATTTAATGGTCACGCCATCGACAAAAGCTTCAGGGAAACCGCAGGTATCATGTTTCAATCCACGGCACTGCAGGAGTTTATTACCGTGCAGGAGACGCTGGAATTGTTTGGCAAGTTTTATCAACGTACGCTACCGCTTGCCGAACTAGCGGACAAATGTGCGTTAGGTGACTTTATGAGCAAGGACACCCGCCAGTTGTCAGGTGGTCAGCGACAGCGTTTATTACTGGCTATTGCCCTGGTTAACGACCCTGCCATTCTCTTTCTGGATGAACCAACCACCGGACTGGATCCCCAGTCACGACGTAATTTCTGGCAATTGATTCGAGACATCAAGCAGCAAAATAAAACCATTCTGCTGACCACGCATTACATGGAAGAGGCTTATGAACTCTGTGATGAAATTGCCATCATGGACCATGGTGATATCATTGCCCGCGGTACTCCAAAACAATTACTGGCGGAACATTTTAACAGCATGATCCTGCAACTTCCGGCGGCGGATATTGATGTTAACCAGCTTCCCCTGCCATTCAATTATTTGCAACATAATGACGAAATTGAAATTGAATCACAGGATATCAATGCAACACTACAGGTACTGCTGGCGCATCACATTAATCTGGAAAATCTTAAAATACGCAACCACACACTCGACGACCTGTTTCTGAAACTGACGGGACACGAGTTGCGCGCATGAGTATCAGACGTTTCCTTGCCGTATTAAAAGCCAGAAACTACGAGTTCATCCGGGATAAATCGGCGCTGGGCTGGAACTTCCTGTTTCCCATTCTGATTGTCATGGGCTTTGCCTTTGCTTTTTCTGACAACACTCTTGATACATTTAAAGTCGGGATCTACGGTGACCAAGACCAGGCAACAAGCGAGCATCCGTTTTTCACATCCCGGCATATCAAATTCGTGACGGTTGATGACCTGAAGAGCTCCATCGTTAAAGTGGAACGCCACCAGCTGGACATGCTGTTTGATCTCAACCAGCATCGCTACTGGATTAACAACCAGTCGCCCAATGGCTATATCCTTGAACGGGTGTTACTGGGATCACAACTGATTAATGGCGAGCAGCCAGCGAGCTCTGTCGCTGACATGGTGCAGTTTGCGAAAACCCAGGTAAGCGGCAAAGAAATCCGCTACGTTGACTGGCTTCTGCCCGGTGTGCTGGCTATGAACATCATGTTCAGCGCATTGTTCGGTGTGGGTTATGTCATTGTGCGGTATCGAAAGAATGGGGTGCTCAAACGGCTAAAAGCCACCCCGCTAAGCGCCGGTGAGTTTCTTTTAGCCCAGGTGATTTCCAGACTCGGCCTGGTGATGGTAATCACAATCATTGTATTTATCGGCACATCGTTGTTACTGGATGTACCCATGTATGGTTCCTATTTTAACCTGTTGTTAATCTTTGTGCTGGGATCAATCAGCGTGATCAGCATTGGGCTGTTAATCGCTGCACGCACTGCCAGTGAAGAATTTGCGGGTGGGATTTTGAATCTAATCAGCTGGCCAATGATGTTTTTATCCGGAGTATGGTTTTCACTCGAAGGCATCCACCCGTGGTTCCAGAAACTCGCATTAATTTTCCCGCTCACTCATTTGATTAGCGGCGCACGCGCCATTATGCTGGATGGCGCCGGTTTTCTGGAAATTCTTCCTTATCTCGCATCACTGACAATCATGAGCCTGGTGCTACTCGCCATAGGCGCATTGACATTTCGCTGGGAATAACCCGCAATAGCTGTGGCTGTCAAACACCACGTAAGCACGTCAGGCTATCAATCTTCGGCTGGCAGCATTTCAAAATCGGATTTGCCAACCCCGCAGTCGGGGCACTCCCAGTCATCAGGCACATCTTCCCAACGGGTACCGGGTTCTATGCCTTCTTCGGGCAAACCCTCCGCCTCATCATAAATAAACCCACATACCTGGCACTGCCATTTTCTCATTTAAACATCCTCGCTTGAACTGAATACTTTGCCTGCTCTACTGACTGTGTATCAGAAAATTAACTATCGAAAAAATTAAACCCGCTCATAATAAAGCGAAAAAACATCATTGAAAACACCCCACGTTCTTCAAATTCCTGCAAAGCCTGCGATGATTTAAGCGCAATTTTCGATATCCAGTTAATTGATATTGCGCTCGTTGTGTCGAGTTTCAAGGATGGATTTCCTGCTATCCGACATTCCCGCATAAATGCGACT
>Ga0111151_1056_pt1 | contig 12716 bp, 10 predicted proteins | sample DeeMarSeWOR28_12_FD_80257 | JGI IMG/M metagenome (GOLD analysis project Ga0111151, IMG submission 80257) | Gammaproteobacteria bacterium SG8_15 | reverse complement strand
CGTAATCTTGGCTAGTCATTAGTTTTACAGGTGCCTGTCTAAACAATAAAAACGCAAGGGAAGAGGCGATGAAATTAGCGATTGATAGTAGGAAAAAATGCTTTGAGGACTATAAAGCTACTTATTTATACAGGTTTTGTATTTCTGATGTTATCTTGCGCAAGCGAGGTGGATGAATCTCGTTCAAAGGAGTCGGTCCAGAATACAGGTGTTTTCAATAGAGGTGTCGCCTTATTCGAGGGTAAACTCTGTTTTACATGCCATGGTAACGATGCACTAGGTGGACCCTCTGGAATTGGCATAGCCGGTAAAAACGCTGCACAAATGCTAAACACCATGTCCGGCAAACTGGTTCACTCCGGTATCGCTCTCAATGAAGAGGAGGCCAATGCTCTTGCCAGTTTTCTCGAGGCACCCATTCCCGTATCGGATCCAGAATCTGTCGATTTTTCCCAACCTGAAGTCTGCGCAGTATGTCATCCTCGACAATTCAAGGAGTGGCAGGGCAGCATGATGCGTTATGGCGCGATCAGCCCGGTAGCTGCTGCTTTAGAGCTGTTTTTAAATAAGATGCCTAGCGCTGCTCATCCGGAAGGTGCACTTGCTGCGGGTCGTTTACCTGCAATAGAGGATCCTACTACCGGGGAATTAGTCCAGGATCGCAGCGGTGACCTGTTTTGCCAAAGCTGTCATAATCCGATTGACGCATCCCGCCGTTATCCAAATCCCGAGCTCAGCTTTAATGAAAGCGATCCGGAAGAAAATCCATTTCCGGTAATCCATTCGGAGGATGATAGCACTCCTAACGATGTTCGACCGTTGCGGGATTTTGCAACACCATTAGGCAGGAAAGGTATCAGTTGTGACTTTTGCCACCAGGTAACGGGCGCAAATTATGATGTGGTGTTACCCGTGCGTTCTGGTGACGGCATTGCCAATGTGTCCATAAATTACCAGGGTGGTATTGAGAAGCAGGGCGTGTATGGTGCACTGTCTGGATCTAATCCAATGCACAATACGGTAACGAATAATTATATACGTACCAGCGAATTTTGCGGTGGTTGCCACGACGTTCGTCTTGGCAAAGATGATCAGGGAACTCCTGAGCCTGATGCACAACGCCTGGAGAATCTGTTCACCGAATGGCAGCAAGGGCCGTTCGGTCCTCCTCCAAATGGTAATAATACCACTTGCCAGGATTGCCATATGAGTCTTTATCCTGCAGAGCCCCCAGGGTCGTATCCGTATAACACAGTTTCGGTCTACCCCATGATTTCTAACAGATCTGTGAGGCAAGTTTCTACACATTATTTTACCGGTGTCGATGTCGCGTTAATCATTTGCTGAAAGCTGCGGCTACTATGAATGTAAACGTGCCGGAGAGTGTAACAGCAGGCGCAGTACTGCCCATAGCGGTAGATGTGACAAACGTCGGCGCAGGACACAATATACCGTCAGGATTTTCACAGGAGCGGCAGATGTGGATTGAATTAATAGTTACCGACGCGAATGGTGGTGAGGTCTACAAGTCGGGTTACTTGATAGACAGCGCGCACCCGGAAACCGGCGAGATGACACCGGATGGTAGCTTGGATGATGAAGATTTACAGAATTATACGGTGACGCTTGATCCCGTTGTTGGTAACAACATTGGGATGACTCATGGTCCAGATTACAATCAACGTCATGATGGTGTGAACCTGGGGCTAGTAAACTTTGGTAACGAGTTTATTAGCTATGACGACACAACTGGCGAAGAAGTGGAAGAGTTTCTGCCTTTCGCTGCAGAGCATATGAACAATAGTATTTCGATACCACCATTAGAGACCCGAACTAACACCTACGATGTGCCTCTGCCCGCTGATGTGGAAGGCCCCATTACAATACGGGCACGCTTATTATTCCGGGCATTTCCACCCAGATTTCTCCGTTTTCTCGCCGAACAGACCGCAGAGTTTGATCTTATCGATGAGGCTCTAGTTGACCGTAACAAGATAGTTGAAATGGTTGGGCCAAAAACTGTGACAGTCATAGTGATACCTTAAATTAGTAATTGATCAATATAGTATTAACAAGTTATACAATAAGGATTACAACCTTAACGTGCCGATTAGATACAACAGTATCTTTCGCAGCAAGATAACCAGTACCCAAGATAAAAACGCTTGCATCAGCCATTGAGATATAATAGCGCTCCTTTCAGAGTGGTTTGATTAATTCATCAATAGCTGTACTTGTTGAATTGCACCCAAAACTGACCCACTAACCTCCCGGATTTGCATCTAATTTTGACCCACGTATAACCCCTATCCTGCTAATCAATAAGCAGGAGTACCAAGGAGTGATTGACGTGGCATTATTAAGTGTAATCAGACGCTGGCATCACCGGGACGGGATGCCGATTCGAGAAATCGCCCGGCGCACCGGGCTGTCCCGCAACACGGTTCGCAAGTATCTGGCTACGGCCATTGTGGAACCGCAGTATCCGAAACGCAAAACGCCCAGCAAGCTGGATGACTACGAACAGACGCTGACCAATTGGCTGCACCGCGAGACCCGGCGGCACCGTAAACAACGCAAAACCGTCAAGCCACCAAAAAGAAGCGCAACGCACGGCCAGCAAGAACACCTTTGTCCCTTTACAATTCGCGCCGGGCGAAGCGTTTCAATTTGACTGGAGTGAAGACTACGTGGTGATTAACGGGGTCAACACCAAGTTGCAAGTGGCGCACCTCAAGCTCAGCTACAGTCGAGCTTTCATCCTGCGCGCCTATCTAACGCAAAGCCACGAGATGTTGTTTGATGCTCATTACCATGGGTTTACGGTGTTGGGCGGCATCCCCGAACGCGGGATTTATGACAACATGAAAACCGCGGTCGATAAGGTGGGCCGGGGCAAGCAACGGTTAATCAACAAACGCTTCCAGGCCATGGTCAGTCATTACCTGTTTGAAGCGGAGTTTTGTAACCCGGCCGCCGGTTGGGAAAAAGGCCAGGTGGAAAAGAGCGTGCGCGATGCCTGTCACCGCTTATGGCAACAGGCGCCACGCTTTCGCTCATTGGATGAATTGAATACGTGGTTAGCGCATCGGTGCCAGGTCTTGTGGCAAGCGATACCGCATCCGGATGACACCTCGCGCACCGTGTATGAGTGCTGGCAAGAAGAGCAGCCCGCGCTCATGGCAATCCCTCCGCCGTTTGATGGTTTTGTGGAACACACCAAGCGGGTGTCGTCCACCTGTCTGATCACCTTTGAGCACAACCGCTACAGTGTGCCGGCCAGCTTTGCCAATCGGGCGGTAAGCCTGCGTGTCTATCCCAGTAAACTCGTCATCGTGGCCGAAGCCAATATCGTGGCCACACATGAACGCGTGTTCTCGCGGGATAAAAGCCTGCCCGGTAAAACCGTTTATGACTGGCGTCATTATTTATCGGTGGTACAACGCAAGCCAGGCGCCCTGCGCAACGGTGCACCATTTACCGAACTGCCGGCGAGTTTTAAACACCTGCAAACGCGCTTACTCAAACGTAAAGGCGGTGATCGCGAGATGGCCGACATCCTGGCGTTGGTGTTATTGCATAATGAACGTGACGTCGAACAGGCCATTGCCCAGGCGCTGAAAGCCGGCGAGCCGTCCAAGCAACACGTGCTCAATTGCCTGAACCGGCTGCAGGACAAACCCCGATCCGACACATTAGAGCCACCGCCGGCCCTGCGCTTAGTAACTGAATCCAAAGCCAACACTGCCCGTTACGATGACCTCAAGGAGTACCACCGATGAACAACGATGCGATGATTACCACCTTAAAAACCCTGAAACTGTTTGGCATGGCCGAGACCATCGCCGATTTATCGCTGCAAGCCTCACCGGCGTATCAACAAGCCACGCCGATCCTGGAAACCTTGCTCAAAGCCGAAATGGCGGAACGGGATGTGCGCTCGATCAATTACCAGATGAAGGTCGCCAAGTTCCCGGCCTATCGGGATTTGGCGGGATTTGATTTTAAACAGCCTTGCATCGCTGTGAATTTTTGAATGATGCGCATAACGTGGTGTTGGTGGGTGGGCCCGGTACCGGTAAAACGCATTTAGCCACGGCCATTGGCGTACAGGCGATTCAACACCACCGTTACCGGGTACGGTTTCTCTCCACCATTGAACTGGTCAATGCCCTGGAACTGGAAAAGCAACAGGGCCATCAGGGGCGAATCGCTCATCGCTTAACCCATACTGATCTGGTGATCCTGGATGAGCTGGGATACTTGCCCTTTAGCCAAACCGGGGATGCCCTGTTGTTTCACCTGATCAGCAAGCTCTATGAAAAGACCAGTATCATCATTACCACCAACCTGAACTTCGCCGAATGGGCCAACGTGTTTGGGGATCCCAAGATGACAACAGCATTGCTGGATCGATTGACTCATCACTGTCACATCATTGAGACCGGTAATGACAGCTATCGTTTTAAACAATCGACGGAGGGAAAAACTGGTAAACCAAAGAAACAATGAGCCATAATGGGCTCACTCAGGCGGGTCAATTTTCAATGCAAATCCTGGGTCAGTTTTAAATGCAAATAAACATAATGGTTTTTTGAACAGAAAAACTAACGAATCAACCAACTAATAGTTTTTTAAGCAAAAAATCTTGTTTAGCGGTCTAAGCAATGTTAAAAATTATACGACTGTTTTTTCTGGCATGATAGAAAACTATGTGAACCTATAACGTTAGATCGCCGAGGAATTGCGACAACCATAGTCTATTGCCGCATTATAATTTGGATTGGTACCCTCCCTCATTTCAGAAATAGATCTATCAACTAAAACTGCAACAGCTGCGCTATATCAATGCAATAAAGATAAATGTCATTAGTATTTAAATAGCGTAAATAATTTACGATTGATGGCTTTTAAAAAGAATCTTACGCGACTGGCGCAAAGCATTTAGTTTTTATCAAGAATAATATTATATTGATGTGGAATAGGTTCTGCGGTCAGGTGGCTGTGTTAACATAATTTATTAATCAATGGATTATGGTTTTTATTCACTTATGTTTCGAATTTTTTGTCCAAATATGGAATAAAAACTTAACCAGCCGATGTTTGGGTAATACGCGGACCGCTACCTTTGTGCTTTAATCCTATGCATCTCAAACATAGCGATAGAAATGAATAGGAATCCCTCATGATTGAGACATCAACTTACACTATAGGTCTAAGGTGGGGGAGCATTAGTGTCCTTATATTATTTGGCGTATTAAGCATAGTCGGCTCTGGTGGCAATGGTGACAGTGATTCGCAAGAATCAGCACCAATCACGTTGAATGTTAGCGCGGGCGTTAAACAACTCCAGTTTTCATGGAATGCTTTGCAAGAGGCTACTTACTATAATGTGTTAGAGAATCCTGATGGCAGTTCGGGGTTTACGCCGATTGCCAGTAATTTACTGGCGTTAACCTATAATCACGAAATTGCGGTTCACTTCACCGACTGGCTTAATGCCAGTTATATTGTCGACGCATGTAATGGGAGTGATTGCGTCAGTTCCCCAGAACGTTACGTCGATAACCTGATGTTGGATACTATTGGTTATATAAAAGCGTCTAACACGAATATGGGTGATTATTTTGGTGCGCGGGTTATCTTAAGTGCCGATGGCAGTACATTGGCCGTGGGTGCTTACCGAGAGGATAGCGCTGCCAAGGAAATTAATGGTGATCATACAGATAATACAGCAACGGATGCTGGTGCAGTCTATGTATTTACGCGCAGTGGCAACATCTGGCAACAACAAGCCTATATAAAAGCGCTCAATAGTGAGTCGGGCGATAATTTTGGTTGGTCAGTCGCCTTAAGCGCCGACGGAAGTACATTGGCAGTGGGAGCGGTTGCTGAGGACAGTGCCACCGATGTGATTAACGGCGATCATACAGATAACATGGCAACGGATGCTGGTGCAGTCTATATATTTACGCGCAGTGGCAACACCTGGCAACAACAGGCCTATATTAAAGCGACTAACGCAGGAGAGGGTGATTATTTTGGTGTCTCAATTGACTTAAGTGCTGATGGCAATACATTGGTAGTGGGAGCTGGGATTGAAGACAGTGCCGCTGAGGGAGTCGATGGCGATCAAGATGATAACTCTGCCGCGGATGCCGGTGCAGTATACGTATTCACTCGCAGTAACAGCATATGGGAACAACAGGCCTATATTAAAGCCTCCAACACCGGGGCAGATGACAGGTTTGGTTGGTCGGTCGCTTTAAGTGGTGATGGTGATACATTGGTCGCGGGTGCCCGGGCGGAGGATAGTAGCTCCGAGGGAATCGATGGCGATCAAGCAGATAATAGTACAACAGACGCTGGTGCTGTCTATGTGTTCATTCGTAGTAACAGCATATGGGAACAACAGGCTTATATTAAAGCTTCTAACACTTATACTTATGATTGGTTTGGTGGCTCGGTTTCATTAAATGGCACAGGTGATACTCTCGCCGTAGCAGCTGATGTGGGCTTCGAACTTGTTCCAGTAGACAACGGATTAACTCAATCCGGCGCGGTGTACATGTTTATTCGCAATAACGATACTTGGCAACAACAAGCCTACCTGAAAGCATCCAACAGTGAGGCAAACGATAGATTTGGTAGTGCGCTTGCGCTAAGCAATGATGGCGACATTCTTGCTGTTGGTGCTCATGAGGACAGCGCCGCAGTTGGGATCGGCGGCGAACCTATGGATAACAGCGCTACTGGTGCCGGTGCCGCGTATGTATTTATTCGAAGTGATGACACCTGGCGGCAACGCGCTTATGTCAAAGCGTCAAACACTGAGGCGCTGGATTTCTTTGGTTTGTCGCTTACCTTAAATGGCGATGGTAATACTCTAGCCGTAGGTGCTCATGGTGAGGGAAGTGCAGCTGTCGGGGTTGGTGGTGATCAGTTGAACAATACTGCATTTTTAGCTGGCGCAGTGTACTTATACTAGTATTTAAGGGCCAATTGTTTATTGGTTAATCGGAAGACCGCTTATAATTCCTCAATACTTAATGCACCAATAATTGTTAGCAGCGATACCAAAACGCAAAGATCTGGAAACGCAGAAAGCTTGCCATTTGAAAAATAAAAATTTTAAATAGTTTTAATTGTAGAGGATGTTTTGCAGAGAACCTGCTGTCAAGTTGCATGCTGAAAGTGATGGGTAGTATTGGTGCCATTGGCGCCGTCATAGTATTCACTGGCATTGGGTGCAGTGGTGCGGTTACGTGCCGCGATACGGTAGGTGCCGATATAGACACTGACGGAGTAACTGCCATCATTCTCCACCCTGCTAGTGTGCTTTTATCCAATCAGTAATGGAGTTTACGACACTATGTTCGATACCCAAGAAGCCATGATAGCTTTTTCCTTTGCAAGGCTTTCCTATATTTTCCCCACCACTAAAACTTTTAAACTCCTTTACTTTTACAGAGGACAGCTCCTCTATCAGATCCTCCGCTTTATCAAAGGGCGTAACCTTACATTCATCGCGCTCATGATGAACTATATAAGTTGGAACAGTAATAGACGACAGATCTATATCTTCTAGCGAGTCTAGATTTTTCTTGGTCTTTTTAGTAACGGCTGATGTCAGCACAATCCCATGTGGACCTGCGTGACCATGTATGCGTGAAGCGACATTTGCCACTGATATAGTTCCTCGGCTAGTGCCCACCAGCCAAATCGGTTTATCGGGATGGCGTTCACGCAGGAACTTCATCACTGCCTTAATGTCCTTTGAGTGTTTGCCTGTTTTACGAAAACGGAAAAGCTTTTCCTTGTCACTTGGCTTGTCGACCACAGCAACTACCATCCCCTTTTTGGCAAAGTGATCACGGGTCCGCACCAGAAAATTACCCTCCTCACCGATTCCATTCTTACTAATATTCAATTTTCCGTCACCACCGGCAAACAGAATTACAGTATGAGTGGCATTATCGGGCTCGATTAACCACAACGGTTGCTGAACGCCATCTCGCGTTGGCAATGAATGAAATCCCTCTTGAGTCGCGAAGCTCGCGGAACACAGGAGGCCCATGATAATAAGAAAAGTAAGCTGCCTAATATTTATCATATTACCTCCTTGCTGTTAATAGCGCTTTACATCTATATGAGATAATTATCTCCGAATAAACCAATTGGACTGTAAGCAACATTCCAACCATTAATCTTCATAATTGTTGTTAAGTGCCGCGCAATACTTCCTCGTATAGGCAATATGCGTTCTTCTGACGAGCTTGCATTATAAAAAAAGAACTTTATGCGCTATCCATTGTGATGCCAACACTTTCTACATCTAGAAAGTCACATGCAAGTTCGCACACTCTTAAGAAGCAATAGAAGAACCTACTTTTTTGGTTTAACACCTAGAGTGCTAGCTGGAACTAACAATCATGGGTTAATGGTCACCTCAATCACATTGTGGCTAGTTCCGCCACCTGCTTCACTAACAACATACACAAATGTATCAACAACATTCGATACACTGGCTGGTGGATCGTAAGTAATACTGGTGCCAGCGATAGAAATGCTGCCGCCTAGGCTAGTAGACGCGTGCGGGAGTGAATAGGTTAACGCACCACCGACCGAGGCCGTTGCAAAGCCTGTAACATCTATAAGTTTTTGTGTGTTCATCGATGTAAAGTCTATTTGCGGTGAGGCCACCGGTCGTGTCGCGGGCAAGCTTGCCAATTCAACAGCCATCCAGTCTGTTTCCAGTTTGACCGCACAAGACTCAATACCCGGGAAACCGTGATAATGATCTGCATTACAGGGGCTAGTAGAACTGGCGGACGCAAAACCTCCACTAATAGCAACACCCACAGCATCTGGGAAATCACCCACCAATGACTGCGCATCGGCGGGCGTTGTGACAACACAAGCATCAAGTTCGTGCCAAGATACATGCACGGGCTCGGGCACATTGGCCGGCAGAACATTACCAGTACCTATCGGCGTTCCATCACCACTTGTCAGCGGCGCTGAAATAGCCACAGCCGAAGCCAGGGCATGCTGAGCCACAGCGGATATAGACCCACGGCTGGTTCCCGCAATAATAACCGGCAGATTATCAGCGGCATTTACCACATTGATCAACTGAGAAAGATCAACAGCATGCGCCATCGATGTTCGATATCCATCGTAATCGGAACCAGCAACACCTCCACCAGTGTAATCGAGGTAATCACTAGGTCGATCGATGGTCAACACACGATATCCCTGTGCGGCAAACAGGTGGGCGCTACGTACCAGGAAATTGGCTCCGGCACTTGTCGGTGTCATACCATCAACACCAACAATTCCGGTAGCTAATTGGCCACCGCCAATCAGCACCAGCAAGGCAGATGGTGCAGCAGGGGGTTCGTGCACCATATAATCCATGGTAATCACCCCTCCCCCCAATGTTTCTCGGCTTAGCGTTTCCAGATAATATGTGCCAAAGCTCTCTGAGTGAATACGAATCCAGCCGGTTGGGGTTTGGACGCTGTCATTAGCTGTTGATACACAAGCGACGGCCGAATCATCATCATTGATCGTTATCGTGGCCGTGTTGGGCGTACCCAAGGTTGCCGTTACCACATTGCTAAGAGATACCGTAAAGTCCTCCGAGGATTCCTGGATACCGTCATCAAGAATGGTGACCGTAAAGTTCTTGTCTTCGGCATCGCCATCCGTCCAGTTCAGGGTGTTGGGAGGACCACTAATGGCGTCGTAGTCAGTTCCTGCCTCGGCGGTGTCATTCGCGGTGGTATACTGCACACTCGCTGGGCCGTTACTGCCGCCAGTACGCGTTACGGTGATGGTGACAGTGCCTGCGCCTTCTGAGACGTTATAAGTGGCGCTGCTAAACTGGACAGTACCCGGGTTATCGTCATCGGTGATGGTCACCGTAGCTGTGCTTGGCGTGCCCAGGGTTGCCGTTACCACGTTGCTAAGTGATACCGTAAAGTCCTCGGAGGATTCCTGGATACCGTCATCAAGAATAGTGACCGTAAAGGTCTTGTCTGCGGCATCGCTATCCGTCCAGTTCAGGGTGCCGCTGGTGGCAGTATAATCACTAGAATCTGCCGTACCATCGGCGGTGGTATAGTCTACGCTTACCGCCCCAGCACTACCGCCGGTGCGAGTTACAGTGATCGTAACCGTTGCGGTATCTTCTGTGACACTGTAGGTAGCGCTACTGAACTGCAAAGTGCCGTGGTTTACACCATTACCACCACCTCCCCCCGTGCCCACAATACTCAGCAAGCCCAATGAAAGGATCGACGCCAGGAGGGTGCCTTTTCTTACATTATCCCAGATAGGTTTTAATCTTTTGTAAAGCATGACGCATACTCCTTAATGATTCACTTTGAAAAAATCATTGAGGGCGTCACCTGGAGAGATCTAACAGTAATTTTACTGTGAAGACTTGGTAATTTGTTAGTTTTCCCCAGCATGTGGCGCTCTTTTAGTCAGCGATATACTTGTCAATCAACCACTACTGCCGTCAACCTAATAGATAAGACAACATGCCTGTAGGGTATATTCTTTACTGGTTGCGCCAGATTCTTCTAGCTCTATTTTTCCCTTAACAGTTTTTGTTTAAGTGTATAGTCATGCTAAAACTATTAATTATTATTGCATTGATATGGCGCAGGAGTTATGGCATTGCTAAATGTTTTAACGCCCGAATTTGTTGGTTAATTAGTCATCAGTTGAGCTATATATTTTATGGCCATACGGGGCGACGGAGGGGCTGGCCATTCAGCGCTAACAAGATTTTTTTGTGTCCAGTTGCAACGCTACCTCGAACCATATTGGGACACGTATCGGTTCTTCGTCAAATACAGGCAAGGTCTTCCACCGCTGCAAAGTTGTCATTTGCTGAGTGATATTAATTTAGAAATTTTAAAAATAATGTATCTTTTTGCAGCAAACCCGATGTCAAGTTGTATGCTGAGAGTGATTAGCTGTGAAGGAAAAGTAACTGAACGTTGGTCGGAGTGAAAGGATTTGAACCTTCGACCCCCGCCTCCCGAACGCGCTCAAATACTATACATGATCAATGGCTTATAATCTAAGCTATTGAACAAGTGTGATTTTCAATCACATCTATTTCACACCCAATTATCCCAATTCCCCTTCATACTGACCCAAGAGTGGCCCATAAACGCATCGGCAACACTCATCAAATGTTAGTAAAAGTAGGGCTACGCAATACTATATATAAGTATTTCGGCGGGATTATACTTTTTGCGGTTGTTCAGTAATTGCGATCAATTGGTGACCAATGAGTTATAAGCAGGCTTTCGCAAACTTTCCATCAAAGTGGTCATTCATACAGATTGTTATCTAATAACTGTTACTTATTCAGTAAGTTAAAATCTTTTCTGTGCCAACGTAATTTCATTAGTAGTCTGGTAAAATATTTGTCAGTTAACAATTTAGAAAGCCGTAGATGCCTTGTTAGAGTATAAATAAGGTCGTGAGCAAATTAAGCTAGGCTTTTTGCTGCGCTAGCTTTAAATATTGATAAAATGTCCATGAAAACAATACCATTGTACAATATTAAACAATAGGTTAGTTGGTTTCTTCACGGGAGGCGGTCTTTTAATGACACGACTACTCAGTATATTAATTAATTTATTTTTAATGGTTTCAAGTGTCTGTGCCAGTGACATCTTATTACCTGATCTGGACCAGGAATTTCAGAGCAAAGGGTGTCATGTCTTAAATGAAGAACGTTTTCATGTGAGTGGGCAGGTCGAAACGTTATTTAACAACGGGTTTATTCGCGACAAGCCGACAAGCCAGTCCTGGTCTTCCTATACTTGCGAGGGTGAAAGTATTGGATTAGTTATTTTTAAGTTTGCGACTAAAAAGATTGCGCAACAACAACTTGGATATGTAAAGGTATATGTTTTAGGCGGGTCAATGACAGGGTCTGCGCATCATCCAGAAAGAATCTTTCGCAGTAACGAACATATCATCATTTTATCCACTAGGCAGCGTGTTGGGAAACTTGATGGCATTTTGTTTACGTATACTGAAAAAACCAGCCCTGACCACCTTTTTGACATAATAGAGAATGCGATTCAATGTGACCGCATGGACAATAAAGAGCTCAAGTTATGTCAGTATTGGGAAGCTTTTTACAAGGGCCAAGAACTTGGACGATTACCAGATAACTATTTTACGCTTGGTGATGGGTACACCTTTGATCCATACCGTTCGCCAATCGAGAGTTATTATGCTTTATTTGCTTTTAAAGGCAATGGTGCACAAAAACTTGACATAGTTAATGTTCGTCCAGATGACGAAAATGAATCAACGGAAATGGGGAAATATGTGGATTCCATTGCAAGTAAAAACCGGGACAAGTTGAACGCTATTCACCAGTGGTTAAGTTATCAAATGGCTACAAGAGTACTGTTCGAAGTCACAATAGCACGTGGCGCAGCAATAATAGAATTTGCACAAAAGGGCCGAGGTACGCGGACATTTGTCCGACAAAATGGAAATTTTATTTATGCGCTTGAAATGATGCATGCACCGGAGGTGCGTGCAAATGCCATTTACACATTAGCCGTTTTCCCATTGGATAATATCTAAATTACGTATTATTCTTAATAGAAAATTACCATGTTAACTTTGCGAGTCAAAAACCTATTTAGCATTTTACTGGTGACTGGATT
>Ga0111151_1014_pt1 | contig 13020 bp, 8 predicted proteins | sample DeeMarSeWOR28_12_FD_80257 | JGI IMG/M metagenome (GOLD analysis project Ga0111151, IMG submission 80257) | Gammaproteobacteria bacterium SG8_15 | reverse complement strand
CATGAAACAACGGCCGACAATGATATGTCATCAAATCAGTCTGGCGTTTCATTGGCGTCAAAAAGCCTGCAACAACAGCTAGAACATTACAACCTGGACCAGGAAGAGCTATTTAATATACTGAATGATCTTATTAATACCAAATTGAATACACTCTGTAAAAAATACTGCTTCAATAACCGCTACAATTACCAGTGTACTATTGATTTACCATGGGGAATCAACGAACCCGATAATCCGCTATGCGAATGGGGCAACGCTTCCTACGCGTGGATGCTAAGCGAACTTACTCACGCAAACCGGCTGGAAAAAATCCAGGGAGAAAACAGCACTTCCCTGTTACGTTATTTCGGCAAGATCATTCACTCCATTACGTTCATCGAACGCTTTAAAAACTGGCGGTTTCAGCGCCGTATCCGCGTCCCCGATTATATCAAAGCGATAGACATGGATGCACACAAGGTTTTCTGGGGTTTATGCGACCACGAAGATCCACGCAATGTGGCACAGCGATTGAACCGGAGCGAAGAGGATGTATTGTCGATAATCAAGCGTATTAACGAAGAACTTGCACAACGCAAGCGCAGCCATTTGCTAGACTTAACCCAGATAAGCTCCCTGACCAGCACTACAAATCCTGAAGACCAGGGGGCCGAAGTTGATGTCCCTGTTGACGACAAGCCCCTTGATCAGATGCAGCTGGAATCAAAGGTCAAGGCAGCATACGACCAGCTTTCCTGGTTAGAACAATTTGTTATTGACGCCATGATTATCGACGGTTTAAGCGCAAAAGCGGTTTTAAAGTCATTGATACAACAGAATATTTCGGTTGATGAAAAAGTCAAACCAGCCGATATGAATATCCAGAATATTTATTACTTCTTTCGCAAGACTCTGGCGAAGCTGAAAGAAACCACAGGAATTAACTGAGCGCAGTTATGGCAGCACATATCACCAATCAGGATCTGGCTGGATATATACAGCAGCCATCCAGCGAGGAGTTTTCCTTTGTCAAACATCATATTGATGCCTGTGAAACGTGCAGAGCTTCTTACGAGCAAATGCAATCTATCGCCAGACAATTGAAATCCACTCACGCACCAGATTTGTCACGCGTGGAGGTGCCGCATTTAGCCGATGAGCATATTATCGCGTACGTGCACGATCACCTGGATCACGAGCAGCGAAACAAAATCCAGAATCACCTGGACAAATGCGGCGAATGCATGAAGGCTGTATTACGTTATCGCGCGCATCTAGCCGACTCTGAATCAACAAACACCGGGCATGATACCGAAAATAAGGTGATCGCGTTAAACCAACCACCGCAGAAGAAATCACAAATCGCACGCTTCGCCCTGCCCTTTGCCGCGGCAGCAAGCGTAATCATCGCTGTCGTTATCGTACTGCAGTGGCAGACACATAAAACGCTCGATCAGCTGGCCGGTAAAGAATCACAGCTAATCCCGGATGTCATCCAGTCTGAAAACGCTGGTAGCACCGCAGCACAAAAATCAAAGGTAATACCGGTTAGCAACCAAACGGGATCGGTCAACTGGTATGGCGGTTACGTTGAAACTACCGCTGTTGGTACTGCCGACATGAATAAAATGAAAAACAGGGTGCAGGCTGAAATTGTTGCGGAAAAAACTGCGCGCCATCTTGCTTATGGGCAGCTTGCGGAAATTCTCAAAGGCATTCAGGTTACCGCGAATTCCACCTATGAAGACCTGTTACTGAAAGTCGATGCACTCAATATTCAAAGCGAGGGATTTATTCAGGGTGCTCAGGTTATCAATAAAAATATCACCTGGGTGGATGATGCGCCCAAAGCCACTGTAACGGTCAGGGCACCCTTGTTTGGCCAGAACAGCTTGAAAAATATTATTCAGGCCGAAGCGAAACATGCAATACTGGACCAATCACCACCAGTAACATCCAGCAATCCACCTGGCAGCAACCAGGCGGCCAATTACAGCAATGTCATCATTGATGCCAGCGGTATTGATTTCTCGCCCGCCTTGTTTAACCACCTGGAATCCAGCGCTAACCACAGCGTGCTGACCAGCGGTAATATCACCGACCTAGATTATATGTATTACGCCAACGTGGAAAGCGCTAGAGCGTCAAATTTCGCCGGCGATTTACCGATTGTGATTAAAGCCAGGGCAGACTCCAGGCCGGGCACGCTGATAATTGATGAAACGGATGCAGAGTTAACGCGAGCTATATTACAGAAACATCTGACAGACAACCATAAACCAATGCTAGTTGTTTTTTAATGGCGGACTCCAGGCACATTTTCAATAGCCACCTCAGCATGCACCCGAGCAGCATGCTTATAGTACTGCTGGTATCGTTATTTGTCTTCCCTGCTTATGCCCAGGACCAGGTAAAGCAGGTAACAACCGTGGGTAAAGCCGTCATCAGTGGAAATATGACCTACGACCAGGCAAAAGGACAGGCCCTGAACCAGGCACGTGCATTAGCCGTGGAAGAGGCAGCCGGGGTAAACATCAATAACGTTTCCATCATTCAGGATAGCCTGATGCTCACAGACCTGGTAAAGACCTTCTCCTATGGTTATCTGGTCAACGAAACAAGCAAAATATGGCGTGGCTCCTGGGTAAAAGATTCATCGGATAACAATCCAGGATATCCGTTGATCGAAGTATCGCTTACCGGGTCGGTAAAAGTATTACCAAAGTCTTTTTTCCGCAATTACCTGTTATCCGTCGCACTCAACAAACAGACGTTTAGCGATGGCGACAATGTGCAAATCAGCATTAAAACCAGAGAAGATATGTATGTTGTAGTAGCCAACTATACATCGAAGAACAGTATAGTCCCCGTTTTTCCCTCTCCCTATGACAAAAGTAATCTGGTAAAAGCCGGTTACCCACTGACGATTCCGAAGCAATCGAAGTCTGGCGTTACCCTCACAGTCAATAACTACAATGGCCACAACGAAGATATAGAAGCATTTTTAGTTTTTGCATTTCCTAAAACTCCCGAAACTGACAAAATAACATGGACATCGCTCTTTGAAGCAGGAGAAGAAATAAATTACGCGACATATTTCAACACTTTGCTGGACCTGCCTGCCCCCTCCGTTGCCCAACAAACTGTGGTCTACAGGGTGGTAAATAACGATCGCCAGTTTATAAACGCTGACTAGAACCCCGTACACACAAGCTTAAATCGTCGTCCAGCAACCGCTTATCTAGCGCCCGACTACGTTAACAACTCCCTGCAATATAAGGTAACTCATTGTAATCCCGTCATATACCGGCATAAGCGCCAAATACCAGAGTGCTCATAACAATATTTTTCAAAAATTTCCCGATTCGGCGTCAAAAATAGTTACGCAACATATTTAGTTCGCTGTTTAAAAAAAGGGAAGTCATAATGAGAACAACACTGAGCTTTATTGCCCTGGCACTCATCTATTCGACGGGATCGTGGGTTTACGCGGCAACCATTACCTACGAAATTCAGGCTGAGGTTGATCACATTTATGATCCCGGTAATAAACTGGCGCAACGCATCAAACCTGGAGATCACCTTTCCGGAAGCTACACATTTGATACAGAAGTCTCAGATACAGCCTCATCACCGCTTTACGGTTTTTACAATCAGAAACACAACACAGCAAATGGATTCTCATTAAAGATAACAGCGTTGTCATCTAACGCAATCAGGACACGTAATACGGAGTTTCACTCCATCAACACCTGGAATGATCAATCAGATTTTTACTATGTTGAAAGCAAAATGTACTCACCATTAGGCAATGGCCTGACGATAACTTTTATTGGACTTGAAATATTTGATGTTACCGGACAAGCGCTTAGCAGCGATAAATTAACACATAGTCCGCCGATAATTTCTCATGCCCGGGATAAAAACCTGCTCATATCGGGGCGAGCGGATGGTTCCAGTGAAGAATTCGAACTCCGAGCGATTATTTCCTCTATTGTACTAGCGGAAGACTGATAAACACTTACAGGAATTCCCTCCCTTCCTGAAACATCACTCAACTGACTTACAGGATATCTTCGGCTATATTAAGCCGCAAACCCGCAAAAAATACTGAAGCAATTCACGATATCTATGTTGCAACCACCAGTCGCTCATAGATAGCCAACCACCATATTTTTCACACCGTTTCTTTATTTATTTTTTTTCAAAATATTCGCTATCGGGTTTCATTAAATTATAAATAAGAAAGATACGGCAGCGGGCGAGCAACACCACTGCTCTCCGTCTGCACAAATAAACATAGCACATAAAAACCAAACAAGGAGTAAGCCATGAAAGTAGTTATCGTGGGAGGTTCAGCTGGTGGGGCCAGTGTCGCAGCGCGACTACGCAGACTAAGCGAATCCGCAGAAATTTGCATCATCGAAAAAAGCTCAACGATCTCGTTTGCCACTTGCGGTATACCTTATTATATGGGCGGTGTTATCAGAGACCGCGAACGACTTAACGTCATAGAGGAAACCGATTTCGCCAGTCTTTTAAATGTAGAAGTTAAGACTAACCACAACCTCGTTGCCATTGACAGATCCCGTAAAACAGTTCTCGTACAGGACAACCAGAACAAAGCAGCGTATGAAGCACGTTATGACAAGCTGGTGCTTGCCCCAGGCGGCTCCCCTGTTATACCGGATATTTCCGGCGTGGATGCACCTCATGTATTTACGCTGCGTAATGCTGAAGATACTGACAGCGCCTATAGCTATATTAAAGAAAACAACTGTCACTCCGCTGCGATAATTGGCGCCGGTTTTATTGGGTTGGAATTAGCCGAAAACTTACACGCCAGGGGTATGAAAGTTAGCCTGATTGATAGTTCCAGCCAGGTAATGGGTGCCTGGGATTATGAAATGGCGGCAGTGCTGCAACAGCACCTGCGCGACAAGGGTATTAATCTCTCCCTAAATGAAGAAGTCACAAGGATTGATGCTGATGGTGTAGTCACAAGCAGTGACACATTTATCACTGCCAACGTAGTATTTTTATGTATCGGTGTTAAACCCAATAACAGGCTTGCCAAATCCTGCCATCTGGAAATTGGTGACCATGGTGGCATCAAAGTAAACCAGGGCATGCGTACGTCAGATGAAAATATATATGCATTGGGAGACGCAGTAGAAGTACAAAACAGCATTACCAACCAGCATTCCCTCATACCGTTAGCTGGAATTGCACAGCGACAGGCCCGTGTTGTCGCAGATAACATTTGCGGGATGCACAAAACATTTCAGGGCGCCCAGGGAAACGCCATCGCTAAAGTATTTGATTTGACGGTTGGCATCGCCGGATTATCCGAACGACAGATAAAAGAGAAATTTATCAGTTACCGCAAGAGCTATATCGAGACTCTTTCACACGCTGGATTCTATCCGGACTCATTCCCAATGATCATCAAGCTGCTGTTCACCGCCAGGACCGGACGAATCCTTGGCGCGCAGATTATTGGCACCAAAGGCGTAGACAAAAGAATAGATGTTATTGCCAGCGCCATTACATTTGAGAAAACAATCCACGACCTCGCCGATCTCGAGCTAACCTACGCACCACCTTATTCTTCGGCAAAAGATCCTGTTAACCTGATCGCAATGACCGCAGTGAACATGGCGGAACATGATTACCGGGTTGTACATTGGGATGATCTGGACGACTATGTAAAAAGTGGCGCGATACTGGTAGACGTACGAACATATGAAGAATATGAACTGGGCAGTCTTGATGGCGCATTACATCTACCGCTATCGGAATTGCGTAGCCGGTATCTGGAGCTGCCGACCGATAGAACCATTATTGTCTATTGCCAGCAGGGCAAGAAAGGCTACTTCGCAGCAAAATTGCTGGAACACTACGGATTTGAAGATGTGCGCAATCTTAGCGGCGGACAAAAACTTTATCAGCTTGTGCGCGAAGAACGCGAGCAGCAACAGATAAAAATTGTAGAACAGACACCCCATTCTCGCGCTGCATTGACCATCGACACAGAAAATAGCACCTCTTCAACGAACGCCGCACTGGACCCGTCGGAAAAAGTGATGCATATTGACGCCAGAGGCATGAATTGTCCCGGGCCGATCATGTTCGTTATGAAAAAGATTCGCAGTTGCACACCCGGTCAACTCGTTAAAATCTCGACTACAGATCCTGGCTTTGTCAAAGATATAAAAAAGTGGACACAGAAAGCCGGTCATAATCTGGTGAACATTGATGTCGACGCACGATCTGGTACATGCACAAGCTATATTCGACTGGCGACAGACCATAAACAGGAGCGATATATGCCGTCCTCTCTGGCAACACTGCCCTACCGCCAACCCAAAATCACCAAGCTTGCCAGCTACCTGAGCAAGACTGCATCGACGGAACCCGTATCAATGGGTGTAACAAATATGTTGACCGTGGATGCTTGTGGACTGAATTGCCCTGGACCGATCATGAAACTAACCAGGGAAGTAAGAAATACCAAGGGTGGTGACATAATAGAAATCACCGCTACCGACAATGGGTTTGAACGTGACATTGCAAAATGGACCAACAAAAAGGGATTTAAAATTGTCAGACTGGAGAATAACGCCTCTAAAATCACCGCAGTGATACAAAAGCTGTAGTTTCTGTTTCAGGGTAATTTAGTCGTGGGAATTAAAACAGCCCGGCGCCGCGGATAAGCGGCGTCGGTTTCTAGATTACTTTATTGTTGGGCAAATGGTTTGATTAATTGCCGGACCACGTCGTATTCCGCGTCGCTGGTGGGTGCAAAACCATCGTACTTTTTATCCAAAGCCTTGATCACTTTCAAATGCTCGGGATTTTTACGGTCCAGCTTGAGGAACGCCTGGCGTATTTTGCCTAACAATTTTGGATCAACTTTTTTGCTGACCACTATGTTATAGGGTGGCAAATCCGGTGACGCGTAGAGGATTCGCAAACCCTTGCCCTCCCATTTGTAGGCCATGGTGTCTTTTAAAATTCCGGCATCAAAGTCCTTGCTCATTACGGCACGCGCAATATTGTCATAATGACCGAGAAATTTATAATCCGCTAGTTGTTCCAGCTTCAACCCCGCACCCACGACGGCCGCCCGTTGTAGTAACGCGCGCTCATCTCCAAATGCGAAACTTTTACCCTGCAAGTCATCGATCGTTTTTATTGGGCTGTTTTCGCGCACTACGATCATTAACTTGAACGAAGCCTTGCCTTTGGTCACTGTCTTGGCGACCAGCTCTGCGCCGCCCTTGTCATGCGCCTTCAAATAGGCAACGGGTGTCAGGTAAGCCAGATCCACGTTGGATTTTGCCGCTTCGTCAATCGCAACGCCCATGTTGGGAGAAAGCTTCAGCGAGACCGGACGGCCCAACTCATGGCTAAGGTAACGAGTCAACGGCGTCAGGCGTTTGTGCATCACTGCCGGAATATCCATGGCAACAGAACCAAACAGCAGTTCGTTCTCTGCCGCAAATGCCGAAGAACCTGACGCGAAAAAAGCGAACAGCAACGCAAAGCAGGATAATTTAGCAGTTTTCATTAACACTTACTCCTATTTCAAAAATTCAGCTAACAAAGACCTGACTGGATTTAGACTGTAATAAATCATCATAATGGGTAATCTGGTTACGCCCCTGGTCCTTGCTGTGATATACCGCCGCGTCTGCCTGGCGGTATAACTCTTCCGCTCCCTGGCTGACATTTAAGTGATTGGTCGTGGAAATACCGATACTGATAGTGACACTGATTTTTTCATCACCGAAGCGCGTGGGTTTACTTTCTATATCCCGCCGCATTTTTTCAGCTATAGCCAGGGCGGCAGACTTGTCAGCTCGTTTACACAACGCGACGAATTCTTCACCGCCGACACGGCACAAAATGTCGGTCTTACGCAAATTCGCTTTCAATTTTTCAGCAACCTGCTTCAAGACAGTGTCACCACCAGGATGCCCGTAACAATCGTTGATTTTTTTGAAATGGTCGATATCAATCACCAGGATACTGTTGACATCCCCATGTCGCAATGACATTTCCATTTCCGTTTTCATTAACTCTTCAAAGTGGCGGCGGTTGTGCAGGCCGGTTAGTGAATCGGTTACCGACATCTTGCGAAACTCTTCATTAATCCGCTGCAACTCCTCCGATTGTTTGACCAGCTGGCGGTTGTTCTGGATGAGCTGCTTGTCGGCGACGTCGATCTTAGATTGCAATCGTAAATTGGCTTCATTGAGCTGGGTGCTCAGCAAATTAAACTGCCGCGCCAGCTTGCCGAACTCATCTTCCGATATCACCGGCACCTGACCCACAATCTGTCCATTCTCATCTACGCTGTCGTTGAGCGATTCGGACATGATGCTGACGGGACGAATGATAATGAAGGACAGGGCGAGAAATTCACCCAACGCAATCATAAAAATTACGAACGCTTCGCGCTTTATCAGGGCGAACTTCTGTGACTCCAGGCGTAGCAGGGTGTTGGCAGTACTTAAACCCAGTGACAAATTACCAACGATTTCGTCATCCAGGCGTATATCCTGATGGAAAATCACCAACCTGGTATCATTACCATTGCCGGCTTCAGCCATGGTGTTCCCCTTGATATTTACTACCTTGGCATAACCGATATCTTCGGCAAGGGTGATTTCATCGAGCAATAACTGCAGGGTGTGATAATCGTAACCCACCACACTATACGCAAGTGACTTGGCCACGAAACGACTGATATCTGAACCACGCTGGTTAATTTCTTTTAAGGTATCGCGCTCTTCCTGTTTCAACGCCAGCCAACCACTGATAGTAAGTCCGATTAACAATACCGACATCAGTATCAGCAATACCTTCTGGCGAACACCAAAACGAAACAGGTTTGAAAATTTACTGCGGTTCATTGGTTATATTAATTACGGCCTTGTAACAGGGATGCATTTAATTTTGTCGACATGCATCTTGGATGTGGCTGTTAACGGATCAAACGTCCAATCACGAATGAGTTCGGGTTCAACTTTCCACGACAGGAAATCGCCGTTGGTTGAGAGTCGTTACCATCTCCGCCTGCTTATTTATCGGTCAATCCACTGAATTCTTTGAAAATATCGACTTGCTGCGGATACCAACCGAAAACGCCGAACGGCATACAACTAGCAGAATTTACCTATATAATAGTGCGTTATCGACAGCGACTGTCAGGAAATCGTAATAATCGGTTTCACAGAAGGGTTCTACATTAAGTGGCGCGCAACTTAACCGGCTTTCAGGCAACAGATTCCGGCGAGTCGAACAAGGTGTCACGAATCAGCAATGCTTCCACCTCCGCTGCCGGGATGGGGCGACTGAACAGGTAACCCTGTACCGCATTCACGCCAACACGACGCAGGAACTCCAATTGTTGCGAGTTTTCGACGCCCTCTGCGGTCACTTTAAATCGCAGACTTTTAGACAGGGCACAAATTGCTTCCACGATGGCGGCATCATCAATATTAACGGTGATGTCCCGTACAAACGACTGGTCAATTTTAAGGGTGTCCACCGGCATGCGTTTAAGATAGGAAAGTGACGAGTAGCCAGTGCCAAAATCATCAACGCTCAGGGAAATACCGGTTTCGTTCAACATATCGAGGATCTGAATGGTATTACTGAAGTCATCAATCAACAGGCTTTCGGTAATTTCCACATCCAGTAAATGCGGCCGCAGGCCGGAATTATCCAGTGCTTCATTGACCTGCTTGATAAGGTTTTTATGCAATAGTTGCTTGGCAGACATATTGACATTCATTTTCAAATCGCAAATACCTTTTCGCTGCCACAATACATTTTGCAGACAGGCATGCTCCAGTACCCATTGTCCCACAGGGATGATCAGACCGGTTTCTTCCAGCATAGGTACAAATTCCATTGGAGATATCACTCCCACGTCCGCTGAATCCCAACGCAACAATGCTTCCACCGCCAGTATCTTACCGGTGTTAGCCTGCACTACCGGTTGATAGTGCAGTTCAAATTCACCCCGCTCCAGTGCACGGCGCAGGGCATTTTCAATGGAGAAGCGCGAAGCCAACTGCTGCCGGGCGATTTCTGTAAAATAGCGAAAGGTATTGCGACCGGCGTTCTTTGCCTTGTACATGGCGGAATTAGCTTTTTTCAACAGTGAATTTACATCGTCATCATCAAACGGATAAAGGGCAATGCCGATACTGGGCGTGATAAAAAATTCTTTGCCTTCCATGACAATCGGCTCGGAGACTGTGGCAATAATCTGTTTGGCAACTTCTTCTGCTTCATCCAGTACGGTAATTCCTTCCAGGATTAACACGAATTCATCGCCGCCGATGCGCGCTACCGTGTCGCCACTGCGTACACAGGCCTTTAAGCGACTGGATACGTCCAGTAACACGCGGTCTCCTACGGCATGCCCCAGGGCATCATTGACTTTCTGGAAATGATCGAGATCGATAAACAATATTGCCAGCAACAGCTCATGCGCCTGACAGTCTTTCATGGCGCTTTCCAACCGATCGCGAAACAATATGCGATTCGGCAGGCCGGTTAACATATCGTGATAACCCTGATGTTCGATGAATTTTTCCTGTTGACTGATGGTAATCACCAGCTGTTTGATCTTCGTTTCGGTCTGATTTGCCAACACGAAAAACACGGCGATTAACAATATCAACAACAGGACAATGGTAAAGTAGGCCAAACTGATATTGTCATTGATCCGGTGAACAAAGGCCGTGACATCGAGGTGAATTTCAAATACAGCTTCCGGTTTCGTATCATCAGACTGGCGAATTGGCAGATAACTGACAACGAGGTGCCGATCCAGTTTAATTTCTTCCATCGAGGTCAGCAGGTCACGATAGACCAGGCGGGAAGCAGCCGTACCTTTTCTGGCCTGTTGGAACTGGGGGTCTGTGTTCTGGTAAACACCAAGCTGGCGGGGATTAGTGGAAAACACAGTGTTACCATTGGCCGCCAGTACACTGACACGATGAATGCCAAGCTTGCCGATCTGGGCACGAATCACCTTATCAAATTGCCGCGTGCCAGCATACTGACGTAGCTCGCGGTTATTTAACTCCTGAACATCCGCAAGATAAGGGGAGAAATCCGGCCAGGTTTCATTGCTGAATACCTGTGCCAGAGCTTCGCTTTTACTGGTAGAAAACGCGATTAAGTTGCCAATTTCCTGTTCGCGATATAGATATCCCAATACGCCTGTTACGACTACCAGCCCCAGTACTGAGACAATGGTAAAATTTCTTATGAATTGAGGCATATAGGAGAATGTCTGGCCAGTGAACTAAAATAACGCAGGAAACAAGCGGGTCAGCTTGAGACTGCAACTGTCTCATTTAATTAACTAATTTCGGCGGGCGAGGTGAATTCTTTAGCCGTGGCTAACGAATAGCGGAAGCTAGAAAACAGTCGTTGGGAAAGGAAAATGTCAGAAACATAGAATTGTTTCAGGTCAGTTCAGGCCAGATCGGTGTTAACGCTCCATCTTCCGCGGCAACCGCCATGTGCTGAATCAATGCCTGCAGGCCGGATTGCAGCTTGTTTAACTCGTCATCAGTCATGCGATTTAATGCGTCGGTCACTGGACCTTGCGCGGGACGCGGCGCATCAGACAACAACGCGGTTCCTTTGTCGGTTAGATACAACTGAACGACACGCTGATCCGGGCCGCTGCGATCGCGACGAATCAACTTTTTGTCCTCCAGTTTGTCCAGCATGTTGCTCGCTGTGGACTGATGGATGGACAGGGCTTTCGACAAATCAGAAACTTTCTGCCCCGGTTCCGCAAACAGTTGCCACATGGCCCACAACTGTACGCCACTGACACCACACTGTTTCTCTATCCAGCGCGAATGTGCCTGAGTGGTTTTTACCACCACTCGCAAATCCTGCACGATCGCCTGGCGAATCGTTTCCCGGTTTGCGCTGGTTTTTCTGGTTTTCGTCAATCCCATTGCAATTCTTTCAATTTTCTTTGCAGCGGCTCTTTTTTGAGTAATTTTTTTTTCGGCCATCGTGAACTGGTTCCCTGTTAATGCATTACCCACCCAAGATCTTCCGCACGCTGTTGCGCCTGTTTTGGTACATCAGTAGCAACAAACTGTTCATGTAGAATTTGCACACTGAGCAAATGATTGATCACGGCATCCAGCTGTACCTGCGTAGCAGTAGTGGTATCCGGATTTTCATGGGTTTCAAATAATTTATTTACGCCGGTTGTACTTAACAATCCTGATGCAGTGATCGCCTCATCGGATAAATATCTGTCAGACAACGCTTTCATGGCCTGCCATTTTTTTGGATCGGTGTGGGCCGGGGGCGCCATAAAGGCAAACTTTTCTCTTTCGTATAACACCTTCGGCAATAAACCGCGCATCGCTTCACGCAGCACATATTTTTCCACACGGCCGCGGATGCGCATGGACGGCGGAATGCGACTGGCATACTCCGCAAGATGATGGTCGAGAAACGCCGGGCGCGCTTCCATGGAATTTGCCATGTCGACCCGGTCGCCACCCCAGGTGAGTATTTGTCCCTCTAACATGGTTTTAATCCACACATACTGCGCTTTATCCAGCGGATGACGCCCCTCTAACATATCGGCATCGAGTGCATTGGCGATAGCATCACCGGGCTGATAACTTTTTAGTTGTTCACGAATGTCATCCTGTAATAAATCCGGCACATGACGTGAACTGGATAGCCAGGGCTGCAGACAACTGGGAGTAAATCCGACCTTGTGGTTGAGCGCTGTATCACTCCATTCATCTTCCGCCAGCATTGCGCCTTTAAAGAGCTTGTTACTCTCGGTCAGCAATTGTTGCCAACTGGCTTTTTCTGCATCGGATAAGGTATCCAGTCCATGCAGGAACATATCGCGGCGAAACGCGGGATAACCGGCAAACAGTTCATCCGAACCTTCTCCGGTAACCACCACCCGATAACCCGCCTCGTTGACATGCTGGCTCATTAACATTTTTGCCACACCCA